>Ga0315550_1000036_pt1 | contig 74009 bp, 86 predicted proteins | sample SalMarSW160190MG_2_FD_203100 | JGI IMG/M metagenome (GOLD analysis project Ga0315550, IMG submission 203100) | Salt marsh sediment microbial communities from the Plum Island Ecosystem LTER, Massachusetts, United States - Salt Marsh Sediment SW1601-90 ...
ACCTATGACACCTATTTTTTTGAAATTCCGGTTTCCGAGGTAATTGACTGCCGGATCAATAACATCAACAAGCAATGTTCTGCCTTTAAATTCTTCCTTCAGAGTATCAAATGCTGATGCAGATGCTGAGTTACAAGCAACAAGAACAACTTTTGCATTATGACTCAGAAGAAATTCCGTTATTCTGCCTGAATAGTATTTAATTGCCTCAGCCGATTTATCTCCATAGGGAAGGTGGGCTGTATCGCCGAAATATATAAGGTTCTCGCCCGGCAGTATCTGTTTTATTGCATGAGCAACTGTAAGGCCTCCTACTCCGGAATCAAAAATACCTATTGGTTGTTCTTTCACTTTAAGGATTAAAAAAATAACCATCCTAAAATAAGGATGGTCATATTTGTATCATTTCCTGACTATTTCAGTCCGAGCTTTGCTTTGGCCAGCGGCAGCACATTCACACTTTTTGTTTCATCAACATAGAGAATTGATCCTATGTTAAAGATATAAACAAATCCATTCTCTTTGCCAACATTTTTAATAGCCTTATCGACTTTTGTATAGATGGGCTGGAAAAGCTCAATCTGCTTATTTTGAAGCTGTTCCTGTGCATTTGTCTGGAAATCCTGGATTCTATTGTTCAGATCGTAAAGTTCCTGTTCTTTGGTTTGCCTTACAACATCAGTAAGGTTTTTGGTCTCTTTCGTATATGCATCACTTTTATTTCTGAGTTCAACCTGCATAAGCTCCAGTGCATTGATTAGTTCCTGACGAAAATTATCAAGTTGAACACTTGCTGAATCAAATTCAGGTAAAGCCTGTATAAGTTCGTCACTGTTAATATGACCGAATTTCAGGTTCTGCGACTGGGCGGCAGTTGCAACAAAAATAACAAGGGCTGCAATTCCAATGATTCTTTTCATTATTAAAATTTATTAATTTATTAATTTACAAAAGTAGTTATTTAATTGTCATAACCTAATCTTTCGAGGACCTGATCGCTGATGTCATATTTAGGATTTGCGAAGAGGATATTTCCCCCGGCTGCTGTATCGAAGATAACCGCATAATTACCCTCAACAGCAATATCTTTAATAGCTTTAAGGATCTCATCCTGAATGGGTTTAACCAGCTCTTCCCTCTTTTTAAAAAGCTCTCCTTCCATTCCAAAATACTTATTCTGAAGCTCTTTGATCTCCTGTTCCTTAGCAATAATAGTTTCTTCCCTTTTTGTCTTCATATCCTGTGAAAGAAGCACAGCTTCGTTCTGGTATGACTTGTACATCTGTTCAACAACAGCATAGCCATCAGCAACCTCTTTTTCCCACTGTTCTGATAGTCCATCAAGCTGCTCCTGAGCTGTTGTAAATGCAGGTATGTTTTTCCTGATATATTCAGAATCAACAAAGGCATATTTCTGACCAGCAGCTATGGCTGTTGTCAGAATTATAATTGTTATTAATACGATTGACCTTTTCATGATTTTTGATTTTATGTATTTTTAAAATTGTTGACCTATTACGAAATGAAATTGTGATTTATTGGCATCCTGGAAGCTTGAAGGATCGGGTACTTCGTCGAATCCGTATCCCCAGTCTACCCCGAGCAGGCCAAACATAGGAAGGTTCGCTCTTATGCCGATACCAGCAGCCCGGTTCATCCTGAAAGGATTATACTCCTTAAGGTATGTCCAGGCTCTTCCTGCTTCAAGAAATACCAGGCCATAAATTGTGGCCTGGGGATTGAGTGTCACCGGGTATCGAAGTTCCATTGTTATTTTTGAATAGACATTACCTGCTGGTGCTTGGGTTTCAGGATCGAGCGGTGTAAGGGACCCAACTCCCCCGGAGCCGGAAGAATAACCTCTCAGGGATATTATCTCTCTTCCATAGAAGCTGTAACCGGTCATTCCGTCCCCGCCTACAGAGAAGTTCTCAAAAGGTGACGGTCCTATGTCCTTGTTGTAATAACCGAGGTAGCCAAATGAAAAGCGGGTATTCAGAATCAGCTTATCTCCAGGATCCAGAGGGAAATAATAATCTGCTTTAAATATCCATTTATGAAACTCTATCCATTTATATTTAACCTGGTCAGTGACGTCAGTCATATCTTTCCCGCTTATTATGGAGTAGGGTGGAGTTGCCTGAAGTGACAGGGAGAATGAGGATCCGCTTCTTGGATAAATAAGGTTAGGACTTGTTGAGAACCTTTGAATTCTTCCTGTAAGGCTCAGCAGGTTCGACTCGCCGTTCTGAAAAAGGAACGACATAACAGAATAGTTGTTAAGATTATATTTCTGATAGCTTAGCTCTCCGTATATTGAGAAAAAGTCATCAGGCCAGTCAAGTCTCTTACCGAGGCCTATTGAGGCACCGTCAATGATCATAGACTGGTAACCGTCATCGGTTTTCTTCTGGTTATTTGTAAGCTTTGATCTGTAGAGTGATACTGAGAATGTGTTTGGTTTTTTGCCGCCAAGCCATGGTTCGACAAATGAGATATTATATGACTGATATACACGCCCGTTTGACTGGGCCCTGATACTCAGTGATTGTCCGTCCCCTGACGGATAGGGTCTCCACTCATTCCATTTGAAGAAGTTCCTCATCGCAAAATTGTTGAACCTTACCCCTATAGTACCCACAAGCATTCCCGCACCCCAGCCTCCTGATACTTCAAACTGGTCGTTTGCTTTCTCCTCAAGCTTATAAAGAAGATCCACTGTACCATTTACAGGATCAGAAAGAGGTGTAGGGTTGATCTTTTCGGGATCAAAATGGCCAAGAACACCAAGCTGACGTATAGATCTGATAATCTTTTCCTTACTGAAAAGGTCTCCCGGAAGGGTATAGAGTTCACGCCGTGCAACATGCTCATTGGTGCGTATGTTCCCGGAAATAAGTATATCATTTAAATAGGCTTGTTCACCCTCATATATTCTGATTTCCAAATCAATAGAATCGTCTTCCACCTTGGCCTCAATGGGAATGATCTGTGAAAAAAGATAGCCATAATCAAGATAGAGATTATTTACAGCATCCTGAGCTCCGCCTGAACCATTAAGCCTGTCAAGAATAAGTGACTGATTATATACTGATCCCCTTTCCACATTAAAAACCCGGTCCAGATCCTCTTTCCTGTACACGCTGTTACCAACCCAGTCCACACTTCGCAGGAAGTACTGATCACCCTCATCAACCCTGATTAACAGGCCGACACGGTCATCGGATATTTTGTATAGCGAATCGGAGAGAATTGTAAAATCCCTGAATCCATTATCGTTATAGAATGAAGTAAGAGTTCCCTTATCTTCCTTAAATTTCTCACCTATAAATTTTGAGGGTTTGAAAAAGTTCAGGTTCTTTTTCTTTGTTCCCTTCATCTGCCGTCGAAGTTTCATGTCTTCAAAATTCTGATTACCCTCAAAGGTGAATTCTTTAATTTTCACTCTATCATTCTTATCTACATTGATATTGAGGATAACATTATTAGGCTGATCAGGATCATCTTTCTGTACATATTCAACAGTTGTGTTCAGGAATCCCTTTTCAATGTAATGATCCTTTATAATCTTCGATGTTGTAGTCATAATATATGACGTAAGCTGGGATCCTACAGGGAGGTTTATTTTATCGAGAATATCCTGATTTTCTGATGGTCTTATTCCGTTTATTTTGATTGATGAAATTCTTGGTCTCTCCTGCAGGTAAATATCAAAAAAAACTGTATCGGATTTTATTCTGTCTATGGATATCCTGACATCTGAGAATAGTCCCTGCTGCCACAGTTTCCTTACAGCATTTGATATGACCTCTCCCGGTATTGTTATTTTCTGCCCGATCCTAAGTCCTGATATCCCAATAAGTGCATTAATATCCAGGTACCTGATCCCTGAAACAGAGACACCTCCCACTACATAATCCTCTTCTGTCATATAATCAATTATTCCCCGTGCCTCCTGTGAGAACGCTGGAGTGCACAGTAGAATCAGGAATGGTGCTACAATAAATTTTTTAAACCTTCTAACCAACATTATTTCATTATTTTTCCAAAATCTGTTCACTTGTCTTTCCGAATCTTCTTTCCCGCTTCTGGAAATCAATTATAGCTTTATAAAGATCATCCTTACCAAAATCAGGCCAAAGTTTGCCGGTAAAATATAATTCAGTATATGCCAGCTGCCATAAAAGAAAATTACTTATCCGTAATTCGCCACTCGTCCTGATTAAAAGATCAGGATCAGGAATACCGCTTGTATTAAGGTGTTTTTCAAACAGTGTTTCATTTATTATTTCCGGTTTCAACTTCTTGTTGAGTACTTCAAGAGCAATCTTTCTTACTGCCTCAGTTATTTCCCATCTGGAGCTATAGCTAAGTGCCACAATCAGGTTTAATCCTGTTGATCCCGCTGTAAGATGAATTGTCTCAAACAACCTGGTTCTTACATCTTCGGCAAGCCGGTTAACATCGCCGATAGCAGTCATCCTGACATTGTTTTTTATCATTGTATCAGTCTCATTATTAAGAGACTGTACCATAATTCTCATTAGAGCGGATACTTCGTCATCGGGTCTTCCCCAGTTCTCTGTTGAAAAAGCATAGAGTGTAAGGTATTTTATGTCAAGCTCAGCCGCAGCCTCTATAACATTTCTGACAGCTTCCACCCCCTTCTGATGTCCCAGTATCCTCTCCATGCCATGCTGTGAAGCCCATCTGCCATTTCCGTCCATTATTATTGCAATATGATCAGGCAGTTTCCTCTTATTTATTTTCTGTTCTACTGTCATAATTTATCGTCTTCTCTTCCTGGTAACGTCGTCATAAGTATGACATCCGGCCAGAGCATTATAGATCTTCCAGGTAAGTGCAACACCTGCAAACGAGTACCAGTCATTATTATGTAACCATGCAAAATCGGATGGGGCAACCATATCTTGCAGGCCATCAAAGTTATCATAAAAAGTCTTACGAAAACCATATTCCACCTCAAGACCCATATTTTTATAAATATTGACCTTGAAACCTGCTGAGAATGGTATTACAGGCTGAATGGAAAAGGTCTCCGAATTAATAACAGCCACACCAGCCCCTGCCGCAAGATAAGGTGAATAATCCCAGAATTTGCCCTGTGTGGTAAATGGCAGGAAATTGAATTCGAACTGAAGAGCTATTTCGCCTACTAACCCTGAAAATGAACTGGCCCTGTTTAACTGAAAGTCGTTATTAAAATCAAGGTCATTGGCTCTCAATCCTCCGACAAATATATTACCTCTCAGTGCATGCCTGGGATGGAAGTTATACCTGTAAAATACTCCTCCGGCCGGAAGAGGCGAATACATAAGCCTGTTCGGGTTTATATCGCCAAGGTAAGAGGAAATACCTGCAAAAACACCATAATCAGCATTACGCTGTCCTGCAGCATTAACTGAAAGGAAAACAGATAAGAAGATCCAAGGTAATCGTTTCATCAAAACTGATCCTGCTCATTATCATCTGAATGAGGGCAATCCTGTTGGCCCTGTTTTCAGCTTATAGGTAATAGCAAAATTTAAAAAATAATAAACGTCATTTGCCCTGGAATATTGTGAAGTATAACCATCTAAATAGTCGGTAAAAGCATATCTTCCTCCAATTTCAACACCGAAATTCAGGTTTGGCGTAAAGATCAGTGTTGCTCCCAGACCTCCGGGAATAACGGCTGTAAAGCCTCCTGTTTCCATACCATGAGTGATCAGGGCATCATTCCCCTTAACGGTATATGAAAGTCCGCCGATACCTGTAAAAACATAGAAATCAAGTGATTTGATGATCTCAAAAATAAAGGGTTCTTTGCCTTTTACAAAAAGGTAGCTGTTTTCTAACTCGTTTTTGATAAAGTAATATTCACCTAAAAGAGCCGGTTCAAAGATCGAGGTTGTGGCATCGTAATCCCTTTCCGGATTTGATCCTCTTTCATCATTTGCTCTAAGAATTGCATAGGTAAAGCTCAACCTGAGGTTTATGTTCCGCATGATCCTGTATTTCAGATTTCCATTTATGTTGAACCTTGTCTGCATATATGTCAGGTCACGCAGCCCCAGGATGTTCTCAGAATGTGAGAAGCCCCCGATGTCTCCAAAAAAGAACGAAGGGCCCACGCCTCCAACAAGCTCATATCTTCTCATCTTCCACAATTGTGCGTGTGAGACAGGAACTGCAATGCAAAAAATCAATATGATAAAAATGCACCTTTTCATTATACTTAACTTATATTCGTGATACAAATATAAGAATCTAATTTATAAGGGTAAATAATAAAACCCTGAAAACAAATCATAAATAGAGGTTCAATATAACAGTATCAGGTTATAGGCTTATTTACAATTTGTTTTTTCAATTACGTTTATCGACACCCCACATCAGCCTGTTTCTCAAGGTGCTGTAAAAATCCGTTCCCTTAAGCATCACTGTTTTCAGCTTTGATCCTGCTTTTTCGATCCGGATCTCACTTTTGATAGGTAATTTTTCATACCTGAAATCACATGTCACCAGGTACTCCTCCGACCGGGCTTCCATTACCATCTTCAGCCTGCTGCTGCCTGAAAGAACTATTGGTCTGATTGTCAGGTTATGGGGAGAAATAGGTGAAATGATTATGCTCTCATCATCGGGAGAGAGAATCGGTCCTCCCACACTCAGGTTATATGCTGTTGAACCAGTGGCAGTTGAGATAATCAGCCCGTCAGCCCAGTATGTATTCAGATAAACATCATCAACATATACATTTATCGTAATCATACTGGTGCTGGACTTTTGTATCGTAATTTCATTAAGGGCTGTAGCAGACTCTCCGTCAAAGAGTCCGTCAGGAACTGATATCCTGAGAAGAGACCGTTCAATTATCTCAAATTCATTTTTGTATAGCAGGTCAAGTGAATTGCCGATCTCATCGCCGGGAATATTTGCCAGAAATCCCATTCTGCCGGTATTTACGCCGGCGACAGGTATTCCAAAGTCTTTCACTTTAAGTACTGTATCGAGGAAGGTTCCATCGCCTCCTACACTAAGAACCATATCAGGGAGATCAGGTAAAGCAGAAAGTTCACTGAAACGCTCAATTTTTATGCCCTCATAATTCGTAATCGGCCCTCCCGGGTTCTGATAAAGCTGGATCATTATACCTCTTATGCAACACTCGTTGACCAGCTTTTGTACCCCGTCTCTTGCCCTGGGGTTATTGTCTTTACTGAAAACAGCGACTCTCCGAAGCATAATCAATTACATATTAAGATACTTCATAAGAAGATCAAACCGCTCTGAATAAAACCTGTCGATTGAATCGTTGGTGGTAACCCAGGTTTTTACATCATAGTTATACCTCTCAAAGGTTTTAATAAGTGCAAGTAAATCGGTGGAGTTCACCTTCAGTGTCAACTCCAGTCTGGTTGATTCCCGGGGGGAAGTGATATACATGCTCAGAACCTTTATGTTGTTGCTTTCAACTATCTGTGCAATCTGTGAAAGTGAATAATCCTGTTCTATTAGTTCGAGTACGAGGATACCGCCCGGCTGGTCCATTGAGGACATGCCGGCAATATAACGAATAAGGTCATTGGTAGTTATAACTCCCCTGTAGTGGTTTTTATTATTCAGAACCGGTACAACTGACAGTCTGAGGCGTGCTGCAAGGCCGATGACCTCAAAGAGATGCTGATCATCAGTTACATAGGGTTTTAATAATGTAAGTTCATGATTACCAATTGGTTCGTCCGGTTGATTAGTGTCATAAATATCAGTATCGGATATCAGTCCCAAAAAATCCTGGTTGTTCACAATCGGCAGGTGTGATATCCGGAATATCTCCATCCAGTTAAGTGCTGTCTGCCCTGTATCTGATGTCTTTAGTGAAGGAATTATCTCAGATATCAAATTTTTAGCAGTCATTTTTGTTAATTTTCAACTAAAGTAATAAAAAATTGCCAGTTCTGTTAATTTTGCATAACTATAAGGAATACGGATAAACGATACAATTATTATATGACAAAATTAAGTGTTAACATCAATAAGATTGCAACGCTCCGTAATGCAAGGGGTGGTAACATTCCGAATGTCCTGAGTGCTGCAATTAACTGCCAGGTATATGGCGCTGATGGTATAACCGTGCACCCCAGGCCTGATGAACGACATATAAGGTATAAAGACGTTCTTGAGATTAAACCGATTATCAAGAGCGAATTTAATATTGAAGGAAATCCCTCCGATAGTTTCATTGATCTTGTCCTTTCGGTCAAACCACATCAGGTAACACTCGTTCCGGATAAACATGATGCAATAACTTCAAATGCAGGATGGGATACACAAAAGCACAGATCATTTCTTACCGATATTGTATCGACATTCAAAAATGCCGGAATAAGAACATCTCTGTTTGTTGACACTGAGACCGTTCATATTGAGAATGCCGCTTTGACCGGGACTAACAGGATTGAGCTCTATACCGAGCCTTATGCATCAGCTTTTAACAAAAATGCGGTAGAGGCTGTCGCACCCTTCGTCAGGGCGGCTATCATTGCCAGGGAAGCTGGCCTTGGGGTCAATGCAGGTCATGACCTTAATCTGGACAACCTTGGCTATTTAATAAAGAACATACCATGGCTCCAGGAGGTTTCGATAGGTCATGCACTTATTTCAGATGCGCTTTACATGGGCCTTGAGAATACCATACAGTTGTACAAAAGTCAACTGACCGGTTAAATGACCCGTGAAACTGTTTTGCAGAAGATATGGAGAGCCCCCCTTTAGGGAGGTTCGGGGTCAAAATACCGTCACCGATTCGACCCTTTCACCAGGGATATCCGGAAGGTTCTTGAACCTGAGCAATATCCTTGCTATAGCCAATACATCTTTTTCACAGTATCTGACTATTCTGGCAATATCCTTTTCACCATAATATAATCCGGCGACCATGCTGCCGTCAATATCATCCTTGGGTGACGGGACACCAAGTATTGAGGTCAGAAGATCAAGTGAAGTATAGTTTTTATAATCTCCGAATTTCCAGAGGTCCATTGTATCAAGCAATTTTATTTCCCAGGGTTTCTTGCCTGCATTATCAAGTATATCGGGTATCACAAGCTTGTTTATGATCATCCTCCGGGCAATATAGGGAAAGTCAAATTCCCTGCCGTTATGAGCACATAACAATGCCTCTTTACCTGATTTTGAGAATTTAACCAGTACATCTGAAAACTCTGATAAAAGAGTTTTTTCGTTATCGCCATAGAAGGATTTGATCCTGAAGCTGAATGGATTTTTTCCATTGATAAAACCGACAGATATACAGATAATTTTCCCAAACTCTGAATATATCCCGGCTCTTTCATAGACCTCTTCAGCTGATTGTTCGTCAGAGCGGAAAAAATTTGATTTTTTTTCCCAGAGAACCTTTAATACCGGGTCCAGTTTCTCAAATGAAGGAGCCTGGGGCACAGTCTCGATATCAAGAAACATTATATCTTCAACTTTAATATCATCAAGCATGGTTACTAATTTTTTTCAGCAGGTGTTTTTCAATAATTGTACCAAGTACTTCTATCCCAACCTGATTCTCTCCTCCTCCGGGAATAATGATGTCGGCATAACGCTTGGATGGTTCAATGAACTGAAGATGAGATGGTTTGACGGTCTTATGGTATCTTTCAAGTACCATCTGTACATTGCGGCCCCTTTCTTCAATGTCGCGCTGAATTACCCTTCCGAGGCGGTCATCGGCATCAGCGTCCACAAAAACCTTTATGTCAAGCATATTCCGTAATCCGCCGTCACAAAGAATCAGTATTCCTTCAACCAGTACCACCATTGAAGGCTTGATCAACACAGAATCCGGAGACCTCAGGCATGTAAGGTAGGAATAGATTGGCATATTAACCGGACTACCTTTTTTGAGCTCCTGCAGATGATTGATTAGCAGACTGAACTCAACAGAATCGGGATGATCAAAATTGATTTTCTGTCTTTCCTCAAGAGAAAGATGGCCATTATCCTTGTAATAAGCATCCTGAGGCATTACAACAACCTGATCATCAGGGAGCATTCCCATGAGCTTTCTGACAACGGTTGTTTTTCCCGAACCTGTGCCTCCTGCTATTCCTACTATAAGCATTTATTAGTACTTTTGTAATATTATTACATGTCAAAAATAATGAAAAGTTTGGAGTGAACTAACTCAATATCTACCCATGTCAGAATTATACCCGTTGAAATTTGAACCGCTGCTTAAACAGAAGATCTGGGGAGGCAACAGGCTGGTGACCGATTATCATAAAAAAGGTGATCCCTCACTAAAATATGGCGAAAGCTGGGAGTTATCGGCTATTTCTGACAATCTTTCAGTTGTTAGCAACGGTTTTCTTGCGGGAAATAATATTGAGGAACTAATTGAGGTCTATATGGGTGACCTGACCGGGGATGCTGTTTTTGAAAAGTACGGCAATGAATTTCCTCTCCTTATTAAGTTGATTGAAGCCAGGGAAGATCTTTCAATTCAGGTTCATCCGGGCGATGCCATTGCCAGAGAAAGGCATAAGGCCTACGGAAAAACAGAGATGTGGTATATCCTTGAGAGTGAAAAAAACTCCAGGGTATATACAGGATTCAGGATCAATATCACCAAAGAAAAATACCTTGACGCATTAAGCACCGGAGAGCTGGCCGGACTTTTAAATGTTGAGAATCCGTCATCTGGAGATTCTTTCTTCACACCTGCAGGCCGGATACATGCTATTGGAGCTGGCATCCTGTTTGCAGAAATACAACAGACTTCAGATATTACATACAGGATTTATGACTGGAACAGAAAGGGAGATGACGGGAAGCCAAGAGAACTTCACACTGACCTCGCCCTTGATGTAATTGATTTTAAAGCCTCAGGGGAAAGCAAAATAATAAAAGAATCTGCATTGAACAGGACCGTAAACCTTGTAAGCTGTGAATACTTTACAACAAATGTGATAGACTTTAATAAGCCTGTTATTAAAGATTATAACCTGTTTGATTCCTTTGTGATTTACATGTGTACCGAAGGAGAATTTATGATACGCTGGGATAGCAAATCTGAGCCTGTCACCAGGGGAGAAACGGTCCTTCTCCCGGCAATGATAAAAGATATTATACTGGAACCGCTGATGGAATCCAGGATACTTGAAGTTTTTATAAGCACTGTCCTGAACCAATATTAATCAAATCTTAGCCACCATGAAAATATTGCCATCTTCACTTATTATTATCCTGTCAGTTTTAATAATAACGGGCTGCACAGGAAGAAACCAGAGAAAAAAGGATTTAGCCTCTGAAGCTGATATAGTTACTGTTCCCGATACAGGGTATACAGGTATTAAACAGTATTTCAGCAACCAGCGCGTACTTAAGGAGGTTACATTCGAGAATGGAGTTCGCCATGGATTAATGAAAACATATTATCAGGGGGGGCAATTGTATCAAACCTTCTGGTATGAAAACGGATTACGCGAAGATTCAGCAGTGTGGTATTACCTTGAGGGCCAGGCATTCAGGACAACCCCGTATAAACATGATACTATTGACGGAATACAGAAACAGTATTACAGGACAGGCAAAATAAAGGCCAAGATAGGATACAACAAAGGACTGCGCACGCCTTTGCTGGAAGAGTACGATCAAAATGGAAGGCTTTTAAAAGATTATCCCGAAATCGTTACTGATATCACGGATGAATATAGTACAAAAGGTATATACAGGATTGGTTTTGAAATGTCAGATAAGACAGAAAAGGTCAAATTCTTCCAGGGAGAGTTTACGGATGGCCGTTTTGATACAACTTTATGTAAACGTCTGGAAACAGTAAATGGCAAAGCATCCCTTGAATTAAGGAAAACAGGGGAGCCCAAAAAGGAATATACCGGTGTAATTGCAGAAATAATTACCCTGTTCGGAAACCGGCATCTGATATATAAAATAATTAACCTGCCCTATAATGATCTGAATTAGCTGATGAAGATGAAAATTCATTCGGCTTCCTATATCAAAAGCAGTCCGGCAATAAAACAATGCCCGGATCCTGTTATACCGGAATATGGATTTATAGGACGTTCCAATACAGGCAAATCTTCACTTATCAATATGCTTACAGGCTGGTCGAAGCTGGCCAGGATCTCCGGAGAACCTGGCAAAACCCGGACAATAAATCACTATCTCATCAATGACAAATGGTACATCGTCGACTTGCCAGGTTATGGATATGCCAGGGTTCCGGACACAATGAGGAAGAAATGGATGAATGCGGCCAGGGAATATATTCTTCAACGGGAAACCCTTGTAAGCCTTTTCGTACTGCTCGACTGCAGGCTCATACCCCAGAAATCTGACATTGAATTCATGGAGTTTCTTGGAAGAAATAAGGTTCCCTTTGCAAGGATCTTTACCAAAACAGATAAAATAAGCCGTATCGCTCTCGAAAAATCGGTTCAGCAATACGATACCGAGATGCTTAAAAACTGGGAATACCTCCCTGTTACCTTTACTGCATCTGCAGTGAGGAAGACAGGAAGAGAGGAGATTCTTAACTTTATTGAAGAATCTTTGAACAAGTTATCAAAAGAAGCTTATAATAATCAGGAATAATTAATTTTGCAGATAACAATCACAGCTAAAATTTTTACAGGACATGTTCGGAAAAGCACCCTTGAAAATCTTTTCATGCAGATCATCCAGGCAGCTCGCCGAGAAAATTACAGATAACCTGGGTATAGAACTCGGCAAAAGCTCTGTAACAAGCTTCAGTGACGGAGAATTTCAGCCTTGTTTCGATGAATCAGTCAGAGGAGACATGGTATTTATCATTCAGTCGACAAACCCTCCGGCAGACAATTTTTTTGAGCTTCTTCTTATGATAGATGCCGCAAAAAGAGCTTCTGCCTATAATGTAATAGCTGTTATACCATACTATGGTTTTGCCCGTCAGGATAGGAAGGATCGTCCCAGGGTATCGATAGGATCAAAACTCTCAGCTGATCTTCTGAGCACTGCCGGAGTTGACAGGGTAATTACAATGGACCTCCATGCCGACCAGATACAGGGATTCTTCAATGTTCCTGTTGATCATCTTTTCGGTTCAGCAATATTCGCCCCATATATTGAGAACCTTAATCTGAATAACCTTACTATTTCAGCACCCGACATGGGCGGTTCAAAAAGAGCCAATGCTTATTCCAGGTACCTGCAGTCAGAAATGGTACTGTGCTATAAACTCCGAAAAAAACCTAATGTCATTGAAGAGATGTCGATAATAGGTGACGTGGATGGAAAGAATGTTGTAATAATCGATGATATGGTTGATACAGCCAGTACTCTTGTCCTTGCAGCAGATATGATGAAGGAAAGAGGAGCAGAAAGTATAAGGGCTTTCGCCACACATCCTATCCTCTCAGGTAATGCCATAGAACGTATTAATAACTCTGCTATCGAGGAGCTCGTTGTTACTGACTCGGTCCCATTCATAAATAATTCAAAAAAAATAAAGATCCTTTCAATAGCAGAAATCTTTGCCAAAACCATCCAGGCAGTCAATACCAATCAATCGATCAGTACAAATTTTGTATTCTGATCTCTTTATCATATATTTGCGTCCGATTTTTTAACGTGCAATGGGGGGTTATCTAAAAGATAACTTTGAGTAGCACAATAACACTCTTTAAATGAAGACAATAGAAATCAAAGGATCACTCAGAAAAGAACTGGGTAAAAAAAGTTCCAAACAGCTCAGAAAAGCAGGAAATGTACCGTGTGTAATTTACGGAAATGAGAATAACATACATTTTTATGCACATGAGAACCGTTTCAAGAAACTTATTTATACGCATGAAGCTCATCTGGTAAAGCTCAATCTTGACGATCAGGAATATAAAGCCATTCTTCAGGATAAACAGTTTCACCCTGTTACCGACAGGTTACTACATGCCGATTTTGTACAGATATCTGAAAACAAGCCTGTAATAATTGATATACCCATAACCGTTACAGGCGAATCAGTGGGTGTCAAGGCCGGAGGTAAGCTGACAATAAAGAGAAGACATTTGAAAGTTAAAGGAATGGCAGAAAACATCCCTGAAGAACTTTTTGTGGATGTGACTGATCTTAAAATCCATAACTCTTTAAAAGTCGGGGATCTTTCATTTGATAATATAGAATTACTCGATTCGAAAATTGTGACAGTCGTTACGGTTGGCACAGCGAGGGTTGCACTGAAAACCGAGGAAGAGGAAGCAGCAGAAGCTGCTGCAGCCGCTGAAGCAGCTTCTGAGGGAGAAGAAGCGCCTGCTGAAACTCCTGGTGATAAGGAGGTGAAAAATCAGGACAAAGAAAAGGAAAAGGAGAAACAATCTTAATCATCCCTTTAATATTCAGGCACAATGAAATATCTTATAGTTGGCCTGGGAAATATTGGTGACGGGTATGCTGATACACGTCACAATATTGGATTTATGGCGCTGGATACAATGGCCGGGGCTTCCGGTGCTGTTTTTGCAGATAAGCGCTACGGTGCTGTCTGCCGTGTAAAATATAAAGGAAGGGAATTCATCCTCCTCAAACCGTCAACATTTATGAATCTCAGTGGTAATGCGGTAAGGTACTGGATGAAAAAAGAGAAGATCCCCATAGAAAACCTGCTTGTAATTGTTGATGACCTGGCCCTCCCTCTGGGGAGCATCAGGATGAGATCTAAAGGGGGCGATGGAGGACATAATGGTCTGGCACACATCAATATAATCCTTGCAACTAACGAATATTCACGTATCAGGATAGGCATAAACAACGGATTTCATAAAGGCTCCCAGGTTAATTATGTCCTTGGAACATGGACTCCTGAGGAAAAAAGAGTTATCGCGGAAAGAATATCTATAGTGGTCGAGATGATAAAGTCATTCGGAACAGTGGGCACGGAACTGACCATGACAAAATTTAATAAAGAAGGAAAGATCAACCCTGGTGACAATACCTGATAAACATTGCCGGAAAAGATCTCCTCAAACTCCATTATTATGACTGATAATCTGCCTGTAAGAATAGACAAGTTTCTTTGGGCCATAAGGATTTTCAAGTCCCGGCGCCAGGCTTCTGAAGCCTGCAGGAAGGGGAGAATAATGATTAATGATAATGTGGCCAGACCTTCAAAGACTATTGCAGGTAATGAGATACTTACAGTCAAAAAGCCCCCTGTTACATATACATACAGGGTAATCTGTCCGGTGGAAAACCGTGTTTCAGCAAAACTCGTCATAAAATTCATCGAGGATATGACGCCTGAAAATGAAAAAAACAGAATAGTATTTCACCGGGCAGCATTTAACGGCTACAGGAAAAAAGGAAGCGGACGGCCGACAAAAAAAGAGAGAAGGATAATTGACCTGTGGGCAAACGGTTTCAATGACGATTAAAAGGGTAGTATAAAGACTTAAATATTCAAAATATTCTTCTTAAAACACCTGTCCCTGAAACACTCCAAGTTCATTTTTTTTAACTTGCATAATTAATCATTAACTTCAAATCAACTGTATACTTAAAGCTGATTTTCTGATTCAGGTATGGGCAGAGAAAATATCGAGAAGTACTCTATAGGATATGCCATAATAAAGGCTGTCTTCGGGTTCTGGCATAATAATATCTATTACAGAAAAGTAATAGTACTTGGACGCAATCATATTAATCCTGATCATCATCTTATTTTTGCACCTAACCACCAGAATGCACTTATGGATGCGCTTGCAGTTCTTTTTACCCAAAAGGATCAGCTTATATTTCTTGCGCGTGCTGATATATTCAAAAAGAAGCATATCGCATCACTCATGTATTACTTTAAAATTTTACCGGTTTACAGGATCAGGGATGGTTACAGTTCACTGAAAGAGAATGATGAAATATTTAACAAGACGATTGATGTACTGAGAAATAAAAATGGACTTGTAATTCTGCCGGAAGGCGATCATGCAGGTTTCAGGAGGCTCAGGCAGCTTAAGAAAGGTATTTGCAGGATCGCATTCCAGTCTGATGAAGCTTCTGATTTTAGACTCAAAATAAAAATAATTCCAGTTGGCCTTGAATTTACTAATTATCACAGGTTCAGACAGGTACTGACAGTTGTATATGGTAAACCCATTGAGGTTTCCGAATATGATGATCTATATAAAAATAGTCCCGAAAAAGCACTGAATGAACTTAGAAACAGGCTCTCTTCTGAAATGATGAGAATAATGGTGCATATTGAGTCAGAGGAGGATTATGAGGCTATTGATGAACTCAGGAGTATAATAAACGGCCGTTTCAGTGATGATATAAAGTTCCCGAAATTATTCAGGGACCGTGTTCTGATAGATAACCTGAACCGTCTAAAAACAATAAATCAGTCTGTTTACCGGAAAATTTGTTCTCTCAGCCTTGAGGTTAAGAAAAAAACAAAAGAACTGAATCTTACTTACAGGCTGCTGGAAAAAAAGAAACATGTAGCAGGATGGCTTATTGCAGGATTGGCAGGTATAATTGCCACATTTCCGCTTTACATTTATGGTAATATCTTCACTCTTACCTTTCTGACAATTCCACGCCTGCGGGCACTTAAAATAAAGGATATACAGTTCCATGGCACCTTCATGTACGGAATCTCGCTGGCACTTGCCCTGGTTATTCTGCCATTATACCTTGTCCTTTCATTTATAATTTTTTCACCCTGGTGGCTGGCTATCCTGGTTTTTCTGACTTTGCCATTTTCAGGTCTGTTTGCATGGAATTATGCAATTTTATTTCGCCGTATCATAGGAGGTTTCAGGATAAGGGATTTTGTCAGGAATAAGAGTGGAGATTATCTGAACCTCAAAAAAAATCATGACGAACTGTTAAATCTGGTTACGACTTTAAAGTGAAAAAAAAAGAGGAAATATTATCCGGGAAAACAGCCTGGATAACAGGGGCATCATCAGGTATCGGAGAAGCCCTGGTTTATGAGTTTATCAGAAAAGGAGCAAAAGTTATTATCTCTTCAAACGATATGCCTGGTCTTGAAAGGGTAAAAGCGGCATGCGGAGAGAGATCATCAAAAGTCATCTGTACTCCTTTCGACCTGTCAGATACTTCAGGTATTGCAAGCCTTGTCGAGCAGCAGATGAACAATGTCGGCAGATTAGATTACCTTCTCAACATCGGAGGTTTAAGCCAGAGGGCACGTATTGAAGAAACGCCGCTCTGGCTCGACAGAAAAATATTTGAGGTTAATTATTTCGGAACAATAGCCCTGACAAAAGCCGTATTGCCATATATGATACATCAAAAATCAGGACATATAGTTGCAACAAGCAGTATATCAGGAAGATTCGGGTTTCCACTTCGTTCAGCCTATTCAGCTTCAAAGCAGGCATTGCATGGATTTTTCGAAACCCTTTTTCTTGAAAATAAAAATAACAACATAAGAACATCTGTTCTTATTCCCGGCAGAGTAAGGACGAATATATCATATCATGCCCTCAATTCAGAAGGCAAAGAACAAGGGAAAATGGATGAAGGTCAATCGAAAGGAATAATACCGCAAAAAGCAGCGAAAATAATTGTAAGAGGGATAATGAGAAACAAAAGAGAGATCCTTGTGGGAAGAGGAGAACTTGTGATATTGTATATCAGAAGGATATGTCCCTGGCTCTTTTTCAAAATTGCAGATAAAATAAAATCAACCTAATTCGATTAAAATGAAAGGATATATAATAGGCGGGATACAGCAGATTGGTATCGGGGTTGTAAACCTTAACGAAGCCTGGAAATGGTATATTGATCAGTTTGGGATGGACTGCAGGATATTTGAAGACGAGGCAGTAGCAAAACTTATGCTGCCTTTTACAGGGGACCTGCCCAGGAGCAGGCATGCTGTTTTGACCTTAAACCTTCAGAGCGGAGGAGGCTTTGAGATATGGCAGCACAAAGGAAGGGATCCGGTGCAGAAAAAAGATGAGATAAAGCTTGGAGATCTTGGCATCATCGCATGTAAAATGAAAGTGAAAAATATAAATGAAGCTTTTACTTTCTATAAGAAAAGAATTTCAGCCATGCAGGGAGAGCCTTCAGCGGATCCTTCCGGTAAAAAGAACTTCTTCCTGAAGGATCTTTACGGGAATATTTTCCAGATGGTTGAAGGAAATAACTGGTTTATGAATGAAAACAAAATATCGGGAGGTTCATATGGGGCCATCATTGGTGTTTCAAATATTGAAAAAGCCCGGGTATTATATTCAGATATCCTTGGTTATGATGTAGTTACATATGATTCATCAGGTGTTTTTCCGGATTTTACCGGATTTCCCGGCGGAGAAATAGTTCTCAGGAGGATCCTGCTCAGAAGATCCGAACCGGTTAAAGGTCCCTTCAGCAGTGTATTGGGACAAAGCGAGATTGAGCTTATCAGCGCAGGAGAACCGGGAAAGAGAATCTATGAAGACAGATTATGGGGTGATCCCGGATTTATACACCTGTGCTTTGATATTGGTGACATGGACAAACTGAAATCATATTGTGCAGAGAAGGGATTCCCTTTTAGAGTCGACAGTAAACAGAGCCATGAGGGTCAGAGCTTCGATATGGGTGAAGCTGCAGGGCATTTCGCATATATCGAAGATCCCGACGGTACCCTGATCGAATTCGTTGAGACACATAAAATTCCTATTCTTAAGAAGTTCGGATGGTACCTCAACCTGAAGAAGAGAAACCCTGAAAAATCGCTTCCTTCCTGGATGCTTAAAGTCTTAAAGTTCTCAAGGGTAAGACTTCAATAATATTGCGGATTGCGGATTTGCTAAAAAATAATATATTGCTTCCTTATATTATTCTGCCAGCCTTTGTACTTCGCGGAAAACTCGCATGATGTTTCCACCCCAGATCTTTTCTATTTCAGCCTTTGTATAACCGCGTCTTAATAATTCTATAGTTATATTTTTCATCTCGGCTACTGTTTTGCAGCCATCCACTCCTCCCCCTCCATCGAAATCAGTACCTATGCCAACATGGTCAATACCTATTATCTGGACAACATGGTCGATATGATCAACCACATCTGCCACAGTTGCCAGCTTCTTGTATTTATTATAGATCTCCCACCGTTCATTCCGGTAATCCTTTTTTTGTTCCTCCGTCAATGTATTAAAGTCACCATATTTATTTTTAAGCTCATCAATCCGGGATTCCAGTTCAGGATTAGGTTCCGGGGATTTAATATAACTGCTGAGGATACATATCTGGATAACTCCTCCGTTCGACTTAAGAGACTTCAGCATTTCATCAGACAGATTCCTGGGGCTTGAGCATAATGCCCGCGAAGATGAGTGGGATGCAATTACCGGAGCACGGGATGTATTTATTACATCATAGAACGACTCATCAGATATATGTGAAACATCTATCATTATGCCGATACGATTCATCTCTCTAACAACCTCTTCCCCAAAAAGTGAAAGTCCGTTGAACTCCGGTCCTTTTGGGTCGGTAGAAGAATCACATATGTCGTTATTTGCTGAATGGCAAAGTGTTATATATCTCGCTCCAAGATCATAATATTGTTTTATTCTGGATATATCTTTACCGATCGGATACCCGTTTTCAATTCCGATGAATGCAGATAATTTACCTTCCTTCTTTAACCTGTAAGCATCATCAGGAGACAAAGCAATCTCAGCCATTTCCGAATTCTTTTCAACATTTTCATGTATAGCTTTAAATATCCTTAGGGTTTCCTTATGAACCTCGTTAAAGGATGAATCATCTCTTGTTCCCTGCTCTAAAAAGACTGCAAAGAATTCAGCATCAAGGCCGCCTTCTGTCATTCTAGGAAAATCAACGCAGTTCCTGTCATGTTTATCTCCCAGATCATAACCCGACCGGATAATTTCAAGAGGTGTGTCACAATGAGTATCTACAGTAAGATACTGCTCATGAATCCTGTCCGCCTGCCTTATCAGCCGACCTTCGCTATTCCCGCAGGCTGACAGTAAAATTATTGTAAAAATAACTGTGAAAAATGTTTTCATCAGATCCTTTTTTATTGACGAAAGATAGGTAATTTGACAATTCACGGATCAGATAATAAGTTGATTTAACACTATTTAACAAAGCAAAGCCCCCGTACGCCGGTTGGCGGATAGGGGCAGCCATGAAAAGAATGGAAAAATTGCTTTTTGTATAGCGTTAATTAATCAAACTAGCTATATTTTATCATCTAATCCTTGAGGCAACGAACTGAATAGCCATCTTTTTTTTCTACTCCGTAAAGAGATAATTCTCCTTTGGAAGAGTATAATGCCCTACAAATGCCAGATTCATCATCTTCATCTTCAGATGTCCAGAAAAAGGTCATATAGCCTATATATCCCATAGTCTTGTCACCGCTGCAGCCACTGGAAAGAGCAGTAAAACCACTTGAATTAGTTGCCCCGGTATTTGGACTTTTCCAGGAATTTGTACCTGTTTCTTTCAATTTACCACCTGCTGGATCGTCACCTCCAAGAAAGTTAGATAAATTCCACCAGTCTTGCATAGACGGCAGATGCCAGCCATCAGGACAGGCTTTGATAGCAACTTCCCAGGAATATAAGTACCCATGGGTCTTTACATAGTCTTTAATATCTTCATAAACCCAGCAACCATTCTCAGTTTTAAAGGCAAGGTTTTCAGCCATCCACCATTGATCGCCTATTTTAACGGTTTTGTAGACTTTCCCATCTCTTTTATCGGTAAATGAGCCTGTTTCCTGAGCATTTGTGTATGTACAAATGCCAGCAGTAAAACAGATTGTTGCAATCAAAAAAAACAAAATCTTTTTCATAATAAATTTTTTAAATTTATAATATTCATTTTAGAAATTATAGTACAATAGCTGTAAGATTGTTTGATTCATCAGGTAAATGGCCTTTGGATATGATCAATCAATAAAGTTATGCTATTTTGGTAATAAAGTCAAGTGAATACAATTATGAGAAAAAAAAGCCCCCGTCCGCCGGTTGGCAGATTGGGGCAGCCATGAAAAGAATGGAAAAAATTGCTTTTGGACAGTATCATTAAAGCATATTGTGTCTTTTTATTTTCCGCAGAATTCCAGTTAAGATATTTATTGCAGGGACTTTTTCCATATACCCCCGATAATCATCACCGAACTTATCTATCAAAAATTTATCTTCTCTTCTTGTACCAAGATAAGTCAGCACTATTCCGGGAATACCAAGAATAACAAAAATCCAATGAGGATATAATAAGGGAGTGGCAATAAATATTGAAAGAATCCCGCCGGTATATTGAACATGTCTGATAATTGAGTAAAGTCCGCTTGTCACTAATTTATTTGTGTGAACATAAGCTTTCCCTTTGCTTACATTACCTTTTAATCTAAAATATATGAAAGGATATATTACCAAGATCATTCCTATTAACCAAAAAGCTGCTCCTGAATAAAACAACAATTTATTTTCATGAGGTTCTATTACTTTTAGTAAAACAAGCGGATTCAAAGGAAAACATATTATCATTAATAAATATGCTATTAAATCCAGGTAATGATGTTTGACTTTTTTCCCCATTTTAAAATTCTCTCCAAATCTTTATTTCTGCAATAGTAATGAACTAAACCTACCTAAACAGACCGATAAATAATCCCCTGGTATGCCTTGTTCAATAACAAAGTTAAAAATTGTTTAACATAAAGTCAATTTTACCTTACGGGTGAAGCTAAGTGCTTGTTGAAAAAGCAGGATTGTTCTAATTATTTTCCTTAGTGTTGCTTTGAGCTTTCCTTTGTGATCCTTTGTGGTTCAATGAATTAATAGTTGCTACAAAGTTGCACTAAGGTTGTCATAAAGGTATACAAAGCAAAGCCCCCGACGGTTTCGTCAGGGGCAGCCATGAAAAGAATGGAAAAAATTGCTTTTGGACAGTAAAAGCATCTTTAAAGTCTTACGACTTTATATACGTTACTTAATTTTCCTTTTATAAGTCTCAGGAAATAAATACCTGAAGGCAGATTCTCCATGCTCATCTGTTTTTCAAATGTCGTTGCCTCAATTACATCCCTCTTGACAAGCCTTCCATCCTGGCTGAGAAGAACCAGGTTCATGTCACTGTCAAGCGGTTTTTCAAAGCGTATATTCAATACCTCACTTGCCGGATTGGGATAAACAGTGACGTTAACCAGGATTTCGAGGTTTTCTTCAACTGTAGTTACAATAATCTGCTGCTGAAACCCGTGGGTAAGCATTATTGTGGGGTTTTCAGGATCATCCCGGAAGGTAGAGATAATAGTTTCTCCCAGTGTCCAGCTTATAGATATGCCTCCAGCTTCATCATAACCTCCGGCGCTTGCGATCACTTTCTGTTTAACCGTCTGTGCACCAACAGGCAGAATTAATGCCACTGCAATCAAGATCAGGAAATACCTCTTCATTTTTGGATTTTTACAATCAAGCCTGATACTTTTCGTAAAAATATGTTAAAATCAAATAAAAAACAATAATATTTTGCTCATTTTCATAAGCGGCCTAAAAAAATGGATGAACTGCTGTTTTAAGGTAGTGAACATCCCGAAGATCAAAAAAGAATTCAGAAATTAAATCCGGGAGTTACATCTTATATTAATTTTATGGATTTACATACTATGTCTGAAGGAAAACAACAACTGCACCGGATAATTCCGGTATTACTTTCCGTTTCCGGCGGTATCCTTGCCGGACTGGCCTGGACAAACTGGTTCACAGGACTTATACTGCTGGCAGCTTTCGTCCCGTTTTTTATCCTTGAGAATTACCTTTACGAGAACAGGAACAGATATTCTTCTTTTGCTTTCTTCAATTACAGTTTTCCCGGAATGATTTTTTTCAGCTCTATTACTATGGGATGGGTAAGAGTTGCAAGCATCCCGGCAGTAATAACCATAATACTTGGAATGTCATTCCTGATGGCTTTCATCATGTGGTTTGCACATATTGTAAGGATAAGAGCCGGGGGGACTATCGGTGCATTGGCCCTGGTTTCGTTCTGGCTCTCTTTTGAGTTCCTGACTCTTAATCTTGTCATCCTGTCGCCATGGATAAATCTGGGTAACGGTCTTGCCAAAGATATTCTCTTCATCCAGTGGTATGAGCTGACAGGTACTGCAGGAGGAACATTATGGATACTTTCCTCAAATCTTTTTCTGTCGCTCTTCATTATAAAGAAGCGCCCCCGCAAGAAACTGTACTTATATATATGGCTTTTATTGATTTTTATACCTTTAGCCGTTTCAGTATCCAGGTATTATACGATCAGGGAGAATAAGTCGGCAATGGAAGAAGTACTTATCATCCAGCCCAATATTGATCCATATACCGAGAAATTCAGTATACCTTTCGATGAGCAGCTTAATAAAATCCTTGATATGGCAGGAGAATCTGTTACCTGCAATACAAAATGGGTACTTACACCTGAGACAACGGTGGATGACCCTGTAAATGAAGATGATATAGATACAAATAAATATATACTGGCACTCATCGAATTTGCAGGTCAACATCCGGGAATATGCATTGTCTCAGGTCTTGTCAGCTTCAGGTTATATCAGGCAGCAGAAGAACCGCCCTCTGCCTCGGCAAGAAAAATAGACTCCTCGGGGTACTACTACGATCATTTCAATTCTGCATTTCTTATTGATTCCGGGGGAGTAAAAGGGATTTACCATAAATCGAAACTAGTGCCGGGGATTGAAATGCAGTTCTCTGCCGGGCTTGGAAAATTGATTAACAGGATTGTACCCTATCTTGGGGGTACAAAATGGGGCTACGGCATCCAGGAAGAAAGAACCTGTTTTGCACATCTTTTAACAGGTCAGCTTGCAGCCCCGATAGTATGCTATGAATCTGTTTTCGGAAATTATGTCGCTGATTATGTAAGAAACGGAGCAGAAGCGTTGTTTATAATCACAAACGACGGATGGTGGAAAAACACCTGCGGGTACAAACAGCATCTTGAATATGCCTCAATAAGAGCAATCGAAACACGAAGACCTGTTGCCAGGGTAGCAAACACAGGTATATCGTGCTTTATTGATATTCACGGTAAACGGACACATGAAACACAATGGTGGACCGAAGAAGTTATCAGGGGTGAAATAAGTTCTGAAACAAATCTTACACCTTATGTCAGGTATGGTGATATAATAATGAAACTTTCTGCAGTGATAAGCGTATTATTACTGGCTTATGTTTTTATTGTACTCCCCATAAGAAAGAAAAATATGGTTTTCTCATCAAAATAGTGCAACCCTTAAATTAACCATTTGTCTTTATACACAGGTAAACAATAATAGTGGACCGGTCAGACAGAAATATTCATACTCCTCTTATTGAGGAATGTAAAAAAGGAAGTGTTAAAGCGCAATCCAGGCTTTACAATCAGTATTCAAAGGCAATGTTTAATCTGGCATACAGGATGATGAATAACAGGGAAGATGCAGAAGATATGCTGCAGGAAACGTTCACGGAATGCTTCAGGAATATCGGAACATTCCGGTTTGAATCAACATTCGGGGCCTGGCTGAAGAGAATCTTATTAAATCGGTGTATCAACCAGCTCAGGAAGAAAAAGACTGAGCTCGTTTATTACGATAACCTGCCCGTAAAAGCCTCCGAAGAGGAGGAGGAGACAGATTATGATACAGATAAAATATTCAAGGGTATAGAACTGCTTCCTGATGGTTATCGGATAGTACTGACCCTTTATCTGCTTGAGGGTTACGATCATACAGAGATATCGCAGATAATGGGGATTTCCGAATCTACTTCAAAATCTCAGTATTCGCGTGCAAAAGAAAAACTAAGAAACATACTGGTAAAAAATATGAACTATGGACAGACTGGAAGAATATATCAGTAAAAACAGGGAGGAGCTCGACAGGTACTCCCCCTCAGGTGAGGTCTGGAAAGGGATAAGGAAAAATATTAACAACAGAAGACGGAATCTATTATTATGGCTTTCTGCTGCAGCCATGATTTTGGTTATACTGTCTTCAGCTATTCTTTTCTACGTAGGAAAAGAGAGGGGAAACTACGTATTGAGTAAAAGAGATGCTGATATCCGGCTTATGAAAGCGAGTCCCGAACTGATCGAGAGCGAAATATATTACAATAACCTGATCCACGACCTTTATTTGCAGGCAACTCCTTTACTAACAAATAATCCTGATATTGAGAAAGAGCTCATAAATGACCTGTCACAGCTCGATAGCATTTGTGCAGATATTAAAAAGGATCTCAGGGATAATGTTGCCAATCACGAGGTTGTTGAAGCTCTGATACAGAATTACAGGATAAAAATTCGCATCCTGGAAGATATGCTCAACACTTTAAAACAAGATGAAAACAGTGAGGAAAAAACAACAAGCCATGCACTATAGATCATTCTTTACAATACTTATATTATTGTTTTCTGCTGAACTGGTGTCAGCACAGACATATTCTGAGAAGAAAACATATATGAAGAGTCTCCCGGTAAACAGGGAGATGACTCTTGAAATTGACAATAAATACGGGTCAATCCACATTACTTCATGGAATGAGGACTCTGTAATGATAAAAGCGGAAGTGGAAGCATATGCCTCCGATCATAAAAGGCTGAATAAAATGTTCCTCGGAGTTGATGTAAATATAACGGGTTCGAGCTCCCTGGTTCGGGCTCAAACCAGTTTTATACAGAATATTAGCCTGCTTTTTGAAAGTTTCAAGGGATTAACGAGCAAGTTTATTCCATATGAATCAAAGCTTCAGATCAACTATTTTGTAAATGCTCCTGAATACATGGATATCAGGATCACAAACAGATATGGTGATGTGTATATGGAAAACAATACAGGGAATCTTACCCTTAACCTTTCAAACGGAGCCTTTAAAGCCAATTCCCTTAATGAAATAAACAGTGCTGAGCTACTGTTTTGTGATGTTACAATAAACAAATTAGTAAAAGCCCGTTTAAATGCATCATTTTCTGAAGTTGAAATAGATGAATCACAGGATCTCATTATCTCATCCATATCTTCAAAATTCAACCTCGAAAGAGCAGGAATAGTGAGAACCGAATCAAGAAGAGATAAGTTTTACATAGGAACAGCAGATTTATTAAAAGGTAACTCCTATTTCACCGATTTCCGGATCGAGGAGCTTCAAAGAGAAATCAACATGGACACAAAATACGGAGACCTGGATGTGGATTTCATTAGCAAAAAAATAGAAATGATAACAATAAATTCAGATTTTACGGATATAAGCCTTACTTTTGACCCCTCAGTCTCCTATAGTCTGGATATCAGAAATTTAAATACGTTCCTGGTGCTGCCTGACGGAGTGGTTAAAGTTGAAGAGAAAACCCTGAATGAGGAGAGAAAGGAATATATAACATATGGCACTGTAGGTCGTAATCCGGGTAATACTAAAGTAATGATAAATGCAACAAGAGGTAATATTTACATAAAATAAATTTAAAGATGCATCTGTTAAACGGATTTTCTGTCCTTATTATAAACCTTTCAGAATTACATGCTCATTATGAAAAGAAAATATATTAGTTTAACATCAGTGATTTTAGCACTGATTATGACATCATGCCTTAAAAGTATTTTTTGTGTAAGGGGCGATGGAATAATGGAGACTGAAACACGAAGAATTACCTCGTTTGATGAGATAGAGAATTCAACATCCTTTGATGTTATTTACAGGAAGGCTGATACACTTGGTATCATCATAAGCGCTGAACAGAATATCATGGATCATATTGAAACAAATGTGTATGATAATTGCCTTGAGATAACAACAAGCCCGGCAACAGTTTGTCTGGATTATACCGAAAGACCTTTAATTACGATCTCATCACCCTCCCTTGAGAAAGTATATAACTCAGGGTCGGGTGCCTTTATTGGTGATAAGCTTTTCGGAGAAACGGTAACAGTAAAAGTTAGCGGATCAGGTGATATTACAATTTCTTCAGCTATTGGCAATAACATTGAGATAAAAATATCAGGTTCAGGAAATATTGAATTAAAGGCTGCTTCGTGTTCAAATTATGACTGTCTTATTACAGGGTCAGGAGATGCTACAGTAAACGGTGATTGTGAAAATGCCCACCTAAAAATAACCGGAAGCGGAAATATATATGCCGGTGACCTCAACACAAACACTGCATCGGTAATCATTTCAGGATCAGGTAATGTATTCATTGCCGTGACAGACTATCTGAACGGATTAATTTCAGGAAGCGGCAATATTTTTATCAGAGGTTATCCGGAGATAGATCAGACAATAACCGGGTCAGGAAGAATAATCAATTATAAATAATTCATATGAAACCTCTATGTTTTTTATACACATACAAGAATGAAGATAATTTCTTAAACATGGAGGTTTTCCCGATAAATCGGGACAGGCTATGTTACCTTTAAAAATAAATTATTTACACATGAAAAAAATCGTTCTATTAATAATAACTGCTGCCCTGATGTTTCAAAATGATGTTTTCAGTCAGTATGCAACGAGACAGGCGGGAGTCAGGACTGGTGTCAGAAGCGGTTTGTTCTTTCAGGTTACTTCCGAAGCTGGTAATGCAGAGATAGGTTATAATGCCATGCTTGGATTTAATAACAGCGGGATCCAGGTAACAGGACTTCGGATAATCTACGAGAAGGCCCTTTCTGATATTTCTCCTGATCTTTATTTTGCCTGGGGTTACGGAGGTCATGCCGGATTCATTGTCACTGACCATATCGGCTATTTTGGAGAGACTTACTATTTTCAGGGGGAAAGGTTTTGCCCTGTCTTTGGCGCTGACGGCTGGCTTGGCGCTGAGTACAGGTTCTATGGTATCCCTTTAATAATAGGGCTTAATATCAAGCCCTTTGTTGAGCTTACCATACCTGCCTTTGTCAGGCTGATGCCAGGTGATATTGGCATATCGGTTTCATATGTTTTCTAAAAATCAAAAGATAAAAAGCTATACAAGATGAAAAAAAGATTCACTATTGCGGCATTACTTATTCTCGTATCGGTGGTAACATTTGCACAGGATCCGGAATTCGAGTACTATAAAAATAAAGAGATAAAAACCCTGCTTGGCAGAAATAGAGCCGGAGGCGGTTATGGCTCATTTACAACAGGATACACAATAATTGATGATAAACATGCTGTACTTTTCGGAGGTCGTTTTTCATGGCTGCCAAGCCGTTCAATGGGTGTAGGAATAGGAGCTACAGGCTTTATCAATGAATTCCATTACGAGCCTTCACTCGATATGGATGTTTTCCTGACCGGAGGCTACGGAGGTATTTATATCGAACCGATTGTCTTCCCGCGATGGCCCGTACATATGTCATTTCCTGTTTTGCTTGGAGCAGGAGGCATATCTTTTGTTTCCAGAGACGGAGAGTTATATGAGAACTTCATTGAGGATTCGAAAGCTTTCCTGCTCATTGAACCTTCAGCAGAACTTGAACTTAACCTTACAAGATACTTCCGGCTTGCTTTCGGTGCATCATACAGAATACCTACACAGTTTGATGTAGGACTTCCGGGGACATATACGATAGATGTTGAGTCGCTAAGATCGATGAGCTATTCGGTTACATTAAAGTTCGGGAAATTCTAGTCATTAAAGATCCTTACTCCTTCGTCGAGCCAGTTTTTGTATTCCTCAACATCAAGGTTTGTGGGCATCGGACTGTTCAGGGGATTCCCTTCGTGATCGGTAATTATATAAAGGGGAAGGGCGTTGGTTTTGTATTTCGATATCTCAATATCCTCATTGACCTTGCCTATTGTCTTTTTAACCTTCCCGTCAACTGAAGATGTTATCCATTCATTCTCAGGAAGCTGTGTTCTGTCATCAGTATAAAGTGAAATGATAACAAAATTATCTCTGAGTCTATGAAGTATCTCCGGGTCGGACCACACTTTTGCTTCCATTACTTTACAATTAGCACAGGCATGTCCTTTAAAATCAATAAGGGCTGGTTTCCCCTGTTCTTTTGCACAAGCTAAGCCCTGTTTGTATTCAAAATATACGGTGAGACCGAGCGGCATGTTAAACAGGTCCCCATACTTTGGTTCCGAACAGAGCTCGCTTGCAGTCGAAATATTAAATACCGGAGATGGAACAGTTTCATTTTCCCTGAGTAGCTGACTTTTATAAAACCATGATGTCTCCTGTGGAGGAAGGAAGCCTGATAAACCTTTCAGCGGGGAACCAAACAGGCCGGTTATCAGGTATAACATAAATGAAAATACTGCAATTATAAGGAAGAGCCTGAAGGTTCCTATGTGTTGAAGATCATTATCGTGCGTAAATTTTATCTTACCCGTCAGGTAAAGGCCAAGCAGGGCAAAAAGAACAATCCAAATACTCAGGAAGATATCTCTTGAAAGGATCCCTATAGAATAGACACTGTCGATAGTCATAAGGAATTTCATGCCGAGGATGAGCATTATAAATCCCAGGACAACTTTTATTGAATTGAGCCATCCTCCTGATTCAGGCATTTTGCTCACTACAGAGGGGAAAAGTGCAAACAGAGTAAAGGGAAGAGCAAATGCGAGACCGAATCCGAACATTCCTAATGTAGGTTTTAATACATCACCACTGGCAGCCTCCACAAGGAGCGCTCCTATTATCGGACCGGTGCAAGAGAAAGAGACAATTACGGTTGTCAGTCCCATGAAAAAGGCTGCCAGCAAACCCCCTTTATCGACTTTTGAATCAGCGCCTGTAACCCATTTGTTTGGAAGAACTATTTCGAAAGCTCCGAAGAATGATATTGCAAAAAGAAGAAATAATGCAAAAAAGATGATATTTGGTATCCAGTGAGTACTCAGCATATTTGCAAAACCTGCTCCTGCACTTGTCAATGAAACGATGATTCCCAGTAAGGAGTAGATCAGGATTATTGATATTCCAAATATTATTGCCTTAAGAACTGACTTTCTCCTGTTCTCCGATCCTTGTGAAAAAAATGCAACAGTCATGGGTATCATTGGGAAAACACATGGTGTCAGTATCCCTGCAAATCCCGCAACAAGTGAAAGGATAAAAAACGCAAGCAGTCCTTTTTTACTATCCGTCTGGATAACAGTATTGGCGGATGTAATTTCCTGTTTTACAGCAGGATCATGAATTATTATTTCAAATGCCACATCTTTTGGAGGCGAACATGTCATATTATTACATGCCATATAATTAACTTCACCTGTAACTGTGAATGAAGGAGAATTGGATGTTATCTGCTGTCTGAATTCGGCTTTATTGCTGAATGATTTTATCCTGAAACCAAAAGCTTCATCAAATAGTTCTTCGGGTTCAACAGCCTCCCATGGTTGTTCGTTAAATGAGAAATCGTTTATTGTATCGAAACGGATTGAGGTTGGTATAGGTCCTCCTTCCGGAATATCCATAGAATAGATGTGGGATCCCTTTTCAATAGCAGCAGTAAAGATCAACTCATAAAGGTTATCTCCCTTTTTCTCATATCCAAAGTCCCATATAACCGGATCAAATATCTGGGCCTTCAGGGGGGCTAATAGCAGGATACTTACAAGAAAAAGCAGCAAATTTCTTTTTTGCATGTTATTGATTATTACTGAATTCAAAAATAGCAAACATATAACAATATGAAAGAAGAAATGTTTATAGAAATCATTTATAATGGGGTGACCATCAAGCCAGATCTATCTCATTGCTGTACCTGTCGAAGAAATGGTATTCAAGCATATGATATGACGTAACAGCCTGTACTTTGAGGTTAATGCTATATTTAAAATCCCATTTAAGACAAACAGAGAATAATCCTTTCTTCAGGAATGCTGCAACGAATGGATGAACATTAAGTACCAGCCTTCTTGTTTTTATTTTTCCGACAATAAAAGCGAGGTTCCTTTCCAGCTCATCTGTAAACAGTATAGTTGGTCTTGTTTTACCTGTGCCCTGGCAGGAGGGGCATTTTTCATTTGTGACAATATTCATTTCCGGCCGCACTCTTTGTCTTGTTATCTGCATTATGCCGAATTTCGTCAGCGGCAGGATATTGTGTTTTGTTCTGTCGCCCGACATCAGTTCCTTTATCTTGTCAAAAAGGATCTGCTTGTTGTCATTTAATTGCATATCGATAAAATCGATAACAATAATCCCACCCATATCTCTCAGCCTAAGCTGCCGTGCGATCTCTTTTGCGGCTTCTATATTGACTTCCAGCGCATTAGACTCCTGGTCGTTACCCGTTCTGGAGCGGTTGCCGCTGTTAACATCAATAACATGCAGAGCCTCTGTATGTTCTATGATAAGATAAGCCCCATGTTTAAAAGAGACTGTTCTGCCAAAAAGAGATTTTATCTGCTTATTGATTCCAAAGTGATCAAATATCGGAAGAGTTTCTTTATAGAGTTTTATTATTTTAGCCTTTTCAGGCGCTATTTCCCTGATATACCTCCGAGTATCATCAGCAAGTGAAGGATCGTTAATATGAATACTGCTAAAAGTAACATTAAGCATGTCACGAAGAATGGTAGTCGTCCTGTTCATCTCTCCGATAAAGAGCCTCGGAGTCTTTATCTCTTTTTTAAGGGAATAAAAAGATGATTCCCATTTTCGAACCAGATCACGCAACTCAGCATCCAGGACAGCAACTTTCTTTCCTTCGGCAGCAGTTCTGACTATAATTCCGTAATTCCTGGGCTTGATGCTCTGAAGAAGTGTTTTGAGCCGGTTCTTTTCTTCTATCGATTCAATTTTTGATGACACTGATACCTTGTCAGAATAGGGTATCAGGACCAGATTTCTGCCGGCAAGGGATATTTCGGATGATAATCTTGGCCCCTTTGTCGAAATAGGCTCTTTGGTAATCTGGACAATTACTGTTTGTCCCTGGGTAAGAACATCATTAATTTTCCCGTCTTTATCGATATCCTGTTCAGGTTTGAACTTATGAACCGGGACAACCCTGCCCTGTCTCTGCAGAGCTGTCAGGTAGTATTTCTGCAGTGTACGGAACTGAGCACCAAGATCAAGGTAATGGAGAAATGCATCGCGATCGTAACCAACATTAATAAAAGCAGCATTCAGGCCGGGCATGATCTTTTTTACCTTCCCCAGGTATATGTCCCCGACTGAAAACTTTATATTTCTTTTTTCCTTGTTTAGCTCGATTAACTGCTTGTCTTCCAACAAAGCCAGAGAAACCTCGGAATCATTTACATCAATAATCAGATCCTTGCTTGTCACTTCCTGTTTTGACCTGAGTTAAAATCTAACCTGCTATTCTCAACTTCCACATAAAATAAACCTAAAGATCACAGGACCTTTAGGTTTAATATATTCTTTCATTACGACCACCCTATGATCTGCTACTTCTTCTTATGTCTGTTCTTCCGTAAACGTTTCTTACGTTTATGGGTGGACATTTTGTGTCGTTTTCTTTTCTTACCGCTTGGCATTGAGAATTACTTCTTAACGTGAGATTTAACCTTGTTGATGAAAGATTTAGCCGGTTTAAAAGCAGGGATGTTGTGAGCAGGAATTATGATCGTGGTATTTTTTGAGATATTCCTTGCAGTTTTCTTTGCTCTTTTTTTAACGATAAAGCTTCCGAAACCCCTGAGGTAAACATTATTACCAGTTACCATTGAATGTTTTATGGTTTCCATTAAAGCTTCTACAGTCTTCTGTACAGTTACCTTTTCAATACCAGTGTTCTTGGCAATTTCATTAACGATGTCTGCTTTAGTCATTTTTCTAGAATTTTAAAATTCAACAAATTATTTTGATTTTTCGTTTTTTCAACCCTGCAAATATAAAAATATTATTTATTTAAATTGAAACAGTTACACAATAATTTTTTTTTTTTGACATTTATTATTGCCTTAATTCCAATGAAATAGAAAAACGACAATCTGTCAGGAGTGTTTCTATAACTTTTGGAAACTCTGTCATGGCCCCTGGTGGTGCAGTATCAACTACCAGGATTTTAATTTCCTTTAATCTGCCCGTGGTTGTCGGTAGTGGTTTTTTTGTTAACTTTGCATTCTATTGTTAGATTAATTTATAACTATTATAACTACATGTCAATCAATAAGGTTTTACTAGTAGGCAATGTCGGGAAGGACCCTGTTGTAAGGTATTTCGACAAAGGTGTTGTAAAAGCAACTTTCCCTCTGGCCACAAGCGAGACATATACCAACCAGCAAGGGGAAACAATTACATCAACAGAATGGCATAATATAGTACTCTGGCGTGCCCTGGCTGAAGTAGCTGAGAAAACAGTCAAAAAGGGAATACAAGTCTATGTGGTCGGGAAAATAAAAACACGATCGTATGTCGATAAAGAGGGAAACAATAAATATATTACCGAAATCCTGGCAGATACCATGATGGTAATTGAAAAGAAACCCACACAGAATAGTTATTCAGGACCTTCAGATGTTTCAAGGGGTGATTCTCAGACAAATCGTGATACCTCTCCGGAAGTTAATGAACCTGATCCAAATTATAATACATCAGGTAACAACCAGGATAAAAGTGCTGTAAATAATAATCAGCCGGAACGGGATGAGCCTTTCAACCAGGGATTCGAGAACTCACAAAATGAGGATGACCTTCCTTTTTAAGATAGTCTAAAGTAAAAGTGATTCAGTTGGAACCTGGATATTCATATTCAGTATTGAAATCTCTTGCAGGGATAATTGTCCACGCTCCCGATTATAAAATAATTATTGGATTCGTGGTGCTGGCAGTCCTTCTTTTCGGATCAGCACTTTTTTCAGCATCAGAAGTTGCCTATTTCTCTTTAAGTCCCGAGGATCTTGAAAAATTCAGAAATGATAACAGGAAAAAAGCACTGACTGTTCTAAGATTATACAGTATCCCGGAGAGACTATTGAGTACAATTCTTATTGCAAACAATACCATTAATGTTACAATTGTACTGCTTGCTGCCTTCATTAGTGCAAGGTTATTTGATGTCAGCGAAAGTCCGGTCATCGGATTCCTGCTCGAAGCTGTCGCTATTACCTTCCTTTTACTTTTCTTCGGGGAGATACTGCCTAAGGTTTATGCATCGAGGAATAATGTAGAGGTAGCACTTATTATGGCATTGCCGCTTTCTGCCGCTGGAAAGATCTTCCATCCCATTGCTTCTCTTCTGATGCACTCCACCTCGCTGGTAAAAAAGAGAGCCGGCAAACGTCAGACAAAACTAAGTATGGATGACCTTTCTGATGCATTGGAGCTTACCTCAGATGATTTAAAGGAGGACGAGAAGATCCTTAAAGGGATCCTTAATTTTGGCAATATCAATGTAAGTGCAATAATGTGCCCCAGAATTGATGTGACAGCCGTTGATATAAGGCTGGAATTCAATGAGGTAATCTCTTTGATAATTAACTCGGGATTCTCAAGGATACCTGCTTATTCAGAGTCATTCGACAATGTGAAAGGGATTTTGTATGCAAAAGACGTACTCCCATATATCAATAATCCCGGCTCTTTCAAGTGGCAGACTCTCCTGCGGCCTCCATATTTTGTACCGGAAACCAAAAAAATCAATGACCTGCTCAAGGAGTTCCAGATGAATAAGATCCATATGGCCATAGTGATAGATGAATATGGAGGAACAGCTGGAATTATAACCCTGGAAGATATCCTTGAAGAGATTGTTGGTGAAATTACCGATGAAAGTGATGATGAGGAGGTTCTCTACAGAAAGATCGATGAAAAAACATACATTTTCGAAGGTAAGATACTGTTGAATGATCTGAATAAGATAGTCGGTTTCGAGGGCGATCCCTTTGAAAAGGTTAGAGGTGAATCGGAGACTCTTGCAGGTCTTATCCTCGAACTTACAGGTGAAATTCCAAAAAAAGGACAGGTTGTTAACTACGAGGGATTTACATTCATTATTGAATCAGCCGACAGGAGAAGAATAAAAGAGATCCGTGTCGGTATTAAAGATGAAGAGGCCGCTGATGAGTACGAATAAATTACTGATCATATTCTTATTTCTGAATATTATAACAGGGTGCCGCAATGTAGCTGTTCCCAGACCAAAAGGTTACTTCAGAATAGATCTGCCTGCCAGGGAATATACTGTTTACCATGACACTGTGCTGAGCGATGGCTATCTGCCTCTCCGTTTTGAATATCCGCGCTATGGACAAATATCATTTGAGGCAGATGAATACTCCGAACCAGGCTGGTTCAATATAGATTTCCCTTTATATAAAGCCAAAATATATCTTACATACAGAGATATAAATAATGACCTCGAAGATCTTATGGAACAGACTTACAAAATGAATGTTAAAAATCATATAAGCAAGGCTGATGCCATAAAGGAGCAGATGTTTATTGACCCGGAAAATAAGGTTTACGGGATTCTGTACGACCTGAAGGGAAACACTGCCACAGCAGTACAATTCTTCGTTACCGATAGTGTAAAGCATTTTTTCAGGGGATCACTTTACTTTTTAGCTGAACCAAATTCTGATTCGCTGGCACCTTTAAATGAATTTTTCAGGGAGGATATCATTCACCTGATTGAAACCCTGAAATGGGATGAAAAGTGATATATTGTTGATTATTAATGGGCTGTATTACAAAACATTATCTTAATGAATCGTCTGTGCTCGGAGTATGGAAGATAGAAGAGGATGTGAATACTCTTCTGGAGATGGTAACACTCGATAATGACGATAAAAAAAAGTACAAGGGCTTTACCAGCAACTCCCGGAGGCTTGAATTCCTCAGCGTAAGAGCTCTTCTTGCAGAACTCCTCGGAAAGGATGCACGAATAGTATATAATAAAAACAATAAGCCCTTTCTTAAAGACGGATCAAGATTCATCAGTATTTCACATTCGCATAAACTAACGGCGATATTATGCAGTACCAACGAAAAGGTGGGGATAGACCTTGAATACATGAGTTCAAATATTGGATCCATTGCATTTAAATTCATCAACAGACATGAGAAAGTGACCAGAGAGAAAGATAACCGGAATTATCATCTCTATCTTCACTGGTGTGCGAAAGAAGCTCTTTATAAGATATGTGACAAAGAGGGAATAAGCATAAAGAAAAACCTAACCATTGAACCGTTCGATATAAAGGATTCAGGCGAAATAAGAGGAGCCGTTCACACAAGAAGAATAAATGAATTCTTTGACCTTTTTTATTCCAGGTATGACAATTACGCAATAGTGTGGACAAAAAAGAACTATGAGATCAGATAAGTTTCCCCGGGAAAAAAGCATAGCACTACTTCTCGATCCTGATAAAGCCACAGGAGATTCCCTTTATCAGATCCTGAAAGTTGCTGAAGATTGTAAGGCTGATTATATTATGGCAGGCGGAAGTCTTACTTTCAACAGTATTGATAATCTTATCGATACTGTCAGGGAATCCTGTTCGATACCCATAATACTCTTCCCCGGCAACCTTCTTCAGTTGAGCCATAAAGCTGACTTCATACTGCTCCTTTCACTGATTTCCGGAAGAAATCCTGAACTGCTTATCGGCAACCATGTAATTGCGGCTCCATATCTGAAGGATGTGAGAGAAAAACTGATATCAGTAGGCTATATATTGATTAGCTGCGGATCAAGAACATCGGTTGAATATATAAGCCAGACTGAAGCAATTCCTTCCGATAAATCCGACATTATTGTTGCTACAGCAATTGCAGGTGAAATGCTCGGGTTAAAGATGATCTATCTTGAAGCAGGAAGCGGAGCCTTGAACCATATACCGGCTTCCGTAATAAGATCTGTGAGAGATAATATATCTGTCCCGCTTGCTGTCGGCGGAGGGATAAGAACAAAAAAAGAGGTTGAAGATATTTTCAGTGCAGGGGCTGACATTATTATCCTGGGAAACGGTTGTGAAAAAGATCCGGACCTGCTTGCCGATGCATGTTCTGTAAGAAATAGAAACCGTAAATTCTAAATAACCGTTGTATTAAAATTTATCTATATAGTTCAAACAGAGGTTCCCCGGTACATGCATTAGGATAAGGCACCCTAATTAATGTTGACAGAGTAGGTGCAATATCTGTAAGATTTACCTTTCGGGTAACTGAAGCTCTGTCAACACTCCATCCATACCATATAAGTGGAACGTGTGAATCATATTCATAAGGTGAATTGTGATTTGTTACATTATCGATGCTGGATTCAACCCAGCCCGGATTGAATGTAATTATCACATCACCCGACCTCCGGGGATTGTAGCTGTTAATGATCCTCTTAAGTATTCCGTCTCCGGGATCATTTACCCCAAAGTCAGAAAATGGATATGCGGAAGATACCCCTGAGACCTGGACTATGAAGTATGCTACTTTTTTCCGTATATCCTCCAGAGATATTTTTGAATCTTCAATAAGTGTCCTGTTCAGGAATACCTGTCTTTCGGTATAGCCTTTAACCCAATCACCCTCTCCATACAACACTTTAAGATAGCTTCTGAGAAGATACAGAGCCTGCTCCTGTTTGAAATACCCTGACGGGATACGGTTACTCTCCAGGATACCGGGTATTTCCGAAATGCCATGAGATGAGGTGAAATAAACAAGGATATTTCTCTTTCCCACAGAATCAACAAGATAGGTCATCAGATCTCCTATATCCCTGTCAAGCCTCAAAATGGCATCGGCCATCTCAAATGAAGATGGACCGAACCTGTGCCCTATATAATCAGTCGACGTATAACATACTGCCAGGAAATCAGTTACATCATCCTGTCCCAGTTTTTCCTTCTCAATAAGTTTTTTAGCAAAATCAGTTGTATATGTATTTCCAAATGGTGTTTCCCTGATCAGTGACATATCATGAATGAGACCGGTTTGCCCTTTATTGATTATCTTCTTAAGATCATAAGGAAAATAGTTCTTACCACCAAACCCCTTTTCAAATATGCTGGAATCGGGTACACAATCATAGTAATACTCAGGAGGTCCCGTCAAATCCCAGGTTCTGTCCAGATAAGCCGCAGGATATCTCATTGCATTAAAATCATTAACCCAGGAGGGAAGGGAATCAATATACCATGTGCTCGAGATCCAGTTACCGGTACTATTGTCGTACCAATAAGCGGCATCAGCTGCATGCCCGGCTGACAGGATAGCGGAGTTCTCTTTCAGTCCGATACCGAAGACCTTTGCCTTTTTCCATGTTGCCATTTTGAGCTCGTCGGTAAAGGTGGATGTCTGCAGATGAACAGGGGAATGGAGTCCTGATTCATAACCTCCCCCAACAGGATCGATACCTGGATCCTGGGTACAGTAAGTAAGTTCGTTCCTGAGCGGAAGGTACCAGCTGTCGGAGGTGATCCCATGCCGGGCCGGCTCTGTACCTGTTGAAATAGTAGCATGGGCCGGAGCTGACTGGGTAAGCATATACTGGTAAGATGCATTTTGATAAAAGGTCCCCTCCTTTAAAAGACGCCTTATTCCTTTTTCGCCGAATCTGTTTGAGAATCTTTCAATCTGATCATATCTCAACTGTTCCACTATGATCCCGACAATAAGTCCGGGTTTTTCCGGAGGGATATAAGCACCCTGCCCTTTTAATCCTGTACAAACAGAAAGGACCATAAAAACAACTGCTGTAATTCTCCCCAAACCTTCCATTTTTATAAAAATATAATAACTTTCTTTAATACCTGTACAATCAGAACAAAGTTCCAAAAGTAGCTTTTTTAATAATAGAAGCAATAGTACAGGAAATGATTTACAGAAACATGCCGTTACTTCCGTATAACCACAAAACGACCGGTATCGGAGAAGTCTGTATCTGAATTGGTGATTATCAATGTATAAACTCCCGCTGCAAATCCGGCTATGTCAAGATGGAGGGGATAACCTGCAGAAGTGTCTTCCGGATAATCTGCCAGCTTAAATCCCTGCGGATTATAAAGTCTGATATTCACAATCCCCTTCTGACGCTGAGGAAGAATAACTTTAATATATTCTTCTGACGGGTTGGGGTAAATAAACAGGGAGGGTGTGGGGATGGTATCAATCGGGCTCACTACGGGTGTCATTTCAACCATAATCTCCGTCTCTTCATCCTCAACAACAGCTATACTGGTCACTTCAGTTTCGTAATATCCTGATGCTGTGAACATAAGGTTCCATATACCGGGTGCAATAAGTCGTATAAAACTACCTGTAATAGTGTTGCTGTAAACATGTGAATTGTCTTCATCATGTCCGTTAATAACGATCTTTGCCGCTACAGGATCACCCGTAAGCGCATTCTTCACTGTCCCATGTATACCGTACAATGCATTCTCAAGGTATCCCAGTAATGACCGACGGTTATACTGCCATAACGGATCAAGCTGATCAGCAGAAGTAACATAGGAGTCTGCAAGTTCTATTGTCACCTCCCTGCCCTGCAACTCATAAGTCACATAATCCTGTCTTCCGCCGTTTATGGGATACCAGTTATAACCGTTTGTCACTCCATTCTGTTTAAAAATCATATAGCCTTCCGGTGAATACAGGTGTACTGTATCAGCATATTTCCTGCTGATATTATAGAACCAGGAATCGTCGGCATGGAGTGTAGACCACCTGTCCCAGGGATAGTTAACAACCTCCTCACCCGAATGAAAATTTGCCGATAAAACAAAATTATGTTCCTGCATGAATTTCATCATATCAAGAGTCTCTTTCTGTCTTACAACATTTGTAACACCGGGATCGGGAAAATTCCTGTTAAGATCATAACCGTTTGCATTATATCTCACCGGATCTGTAATTGTATCACCTGTCAGATAAGTGCCGTCAGGATTCGACAATGGATTGATCCATATCTCCAGATTATCAATCATATTTTTGATCCTTGTGTCAGAGTCGTAATTTTCCAGAAGGTAATCTGCAAGATGAAGCATAAGTACAAAACCAGCTGTTTCGTTACCATGTATGGTGGAAGTGTAAAATACTTCCGGTTCATCTTCATCTTCACCTGCATTATCGGATATTTTTACAGCCATCACAAGCTTACCATAAATACTGATACCGATGGTATCCAGAATACATAACGACGGGTATTGCATCGCAAAGATTCTCATTATGGAATCATACTGCATATATGAGGGATAACTCTCCCATTCCATCGCTTCGTCAACATTCTCAGCTGTTATAACAGATTTGCTGTCAGATCTTTCTAAAATAACATAGTTATATCTCCGTGAGATGAACCAGTCGATTGTCAAAGGTGAAAGAAACGCTTCAACGATATTATCCGTGACATTACTTACAGAGATATTTTCCGATAACTCAATTATGCTGTTTACGGCTGTAACCGAGACTTTTACTCTTGCCTGACCGTATTTTTCCACCTCTTCACGGAGAAGCCGGTCATTGCCTGTTTTCTGTGCTGAAGAATCAAAAAGTACAAGGAATAAGAATATCATTAAGAGAATTCCTCTTGCTGTCATCACTGATATTATACATTGAACCTTATAAACAGAATATCACCATCGTCGACGATATAATTTCTTCCCTCAACATGAAACTTACCCGCCTCTTTGCAGGCATGCTCGGAACCAAGGGTTATAAAGTCATTATATTTCATCACTTCAGCTCTGATGAAACCTCGTTCAAGATCACTATGGATCACACCCGCTGCCTGAGAAGCTGTCATTCCTTTTGTTATTGTCCATGCCCTTATTTCCTTTGGTCCTATCGTAAAAAAAGTCTGCAGGTCCAGAAGTCTGTATGCTGCCTTTACCAGTTTATTAACGCCTGGTTCCTGAAGACCGGCATCTTTTAGAAACGCCAGCCGATCGTCAATATTTTCCAGTTCAGCTATCTCTGCCTCCAGAGCCCCGGCAATAATAAGTACCTCTGTTCCTTTATCTTTAAGGTACTCCTTCACCCTGTCGGAGTAATGATTCCCTCCGACAGCCGATCCCTCATCAACATTGCATACATACATTGCCGGTTTCATTGTCAGAAGGAAAAGGTCATCAATGTATTTCCTTTCTTCATCTTTCAACTCAAGAGTCCCGGCATTATTAAAGTCTTCTATATGTTCACGGTAGCGTTCAAGAACTTCCATGGCATGAGTTGAATCTTTATCTCCGGCTTTGGATGCCTTCTTAAGACGGTCTATTTTCTTTTCGATCGATTCAATATCCCTGACCTGAAGTTCAAGGTCAACCGTTTCAATATCTCTTACAGGGTCAACAGATCCGTCAATATGAGGTAAGGATTCACTGTCGAAGCACCTCAGAACATGTATCAGTGCATCCGTGTTCCGGATGTCGCCTAGAAATTTATTGCCTCCTCCTTCCAGCTTTTCCGATCCTTTTGCCAGGCCCGGAATATCGACCAGATCAACCGTAGTATGAACAATTTTGTTCGTAACCTGATGTTTTTCAATCTCATACAGCCTCTCATCGGGAACCTGTACAACACCCATATTCGATTTTCCCGCAGTGAAAGTAAAGGCATGTGTTTCTCCCTTTGTATTTGAAACACAGTTAAAGATTGTCGTTTTACCGACATTTGATACTCCTAATATACCGCACTGAAGGGCCATCAGATAAAATTCTTATTCCCGATACAAAGTAAGGTAATATGATTCAAGTTCACTTAAGGCTATTCTTTTTTGTTCCCCTGATGACATAAATTTAAATGTGACCTCGTTTGCTTTGATCTCTTCCTCACCGGCAATTATTATATAGGGTATTTTTTTGCTGTCGGCATATGACATCTGCTTCTTAAGTTTTACAGTATCGGGATAAAGTTCTGCTTTGATATCGAGCCTCCTGAGAAGTTGAAGTATTTCAAGTGCATATTTTATTTCCTCACCGCCAAAATTCAGTATAAGTATTTCAACCGGTGAAGAGGTAACATTTTCAAAGAGCTCAAGATGGTTCATGACATCATAAATCCGGTCGGCACCAAAGGAGATTCCTACTCCTGATACTCCTTCAAGCCCAAAGATACCGGTAAGATCATCATAACGGCCACCTCCGCAAATGCTTCCAATGCTGACGTCAGTTGATTTGACCTCAATGATTGCACCTGTATAGTAGTCGAGTCCCCGGGCAAGTGTAATATCAAAGTCAACAACTGCGGACAGATGAGCGTTTTTAAAATATGAGAAAAGAGTTTTTAACTCAATAAGGCCCTGTTTTCCCACTGTTGAACCGGCAAGGGTCTCCTCAAGTATTAACAGCTGTTTATTAATATCGCCTTTCAGTTCCATTAATGGTTGAAGCTTTTTAATCGCTGAGGAAGATATTCCCTTTTCCCTTAGTTCAGCATTAACAGTATCTATGCCAATTTTATCCAGTTTATCGATTGCTACAGTGATATCTGTTATCCTTTTCCCCTCCCCTATAAATTCTGCTATACCCAATAATATCTTTCTGTTATTGATCCTGATCACAATCCTGATCCCTAACCTGGCAAAGATATCGTCAATTATCTTAACAAGCTCATACTCATTAAGTAATGAGTCACTCCCAATAATATCGACATCACATTGAAAGAACTCGCGGTATCTTCCTTTCTGAGGCCGGTCGGCTCTCCATACCGGCTGTATCTGGTATCTTTTAAACGGGAATATTATCGTATCCCTGTGCTGAACAACATACCGTGCAAATGGAACAGTAAGATCGTATCTCAAACCCTTTTCACAAATCAGGGATGCAAGTTTTCCTGGATTCCTTTCGGAGAGATCTTCATCACTGGTTCCAGACAAAAAATTACCTGAATTAAGGATCCTGAATAACAACTTGTCAGCCTCCTCGCCATACTTGCCGAGAAGAGTGGAGAGATTTTCCATCGCGGGAGTCTCAATAGGTTGATAACCATATAATCTGAAAACCGTTTTTATGGTATCAAAAATAAAATCCCGTTTCAGCATTTCATCAGTTGAGAAATCCCGGGTTCCTTTGGGGATAGTAGGTTTTGAGGACATAAAGAAAAGACAAAAGACAAAAGACAAAAGTAAGAAAAATAAAATAGTTAAAAGTCTATAAAGTCAAAAGTCCGTAAAGTCAATTTATTTACTGACTTTATGAACTTTATAAACTTTAAGATTGATTAATACTTTTCCGTGACAAACGTCTGGTCAGTAACCGGAGGCCTTACATAAGCTACATCATGTTTCAGCGGAGGCAGCTTAAATGGTTTGGGTGTCAGATCTTTATAGGGGATAATAGAAAGCAGATGTTCTATTGTGTTCAGTCTTGCTCTCTTTTTATCGTCGGCATGAACCACATACCATGGTGATTGCTTGGTATCGGTATATGAAAACATCGTGTCTTTAGCCATAGAATATTCCACCCATTTATCGCGCGATTCGACATCCATAGGACTTATTTTCCAGCGTTTTGTAGGATCTTTTATCCTGTCCTGAAATCGGTTTTCCTGTTCTTTATCACTGACAGAGAACCAGTATTTTATCAATGTGATCCCCGATCTTATCAGCATTTTTTCAAACTCCGGGCAGGATCTCAGGAACTCCTCATATTCCTCATTTGAGCAATATCCCATGACTTTTTCAACGCCTGCCCTGTTATACCAGCTTCTGTCAAAAAGCACAATTTCACCTCCGGCCGGTAATTGTGTAACGTATCGCTGAAAATACCACTGGGTTTTTTCTTTTTCAGTTGGTATACCCAGGGCTACAATTCTGCATATTCTGGGATTCAGGCATCCAGCGATTGTTTTTATTACTCCACCCTTACCTGCAGCATCTCTGCCTTCAAAAATAACGACCACTTTGAGCTTATTTGCCTTTACCCATTCCTGGAGCTTCACCATTTCAATTTCCAGCTTCCGAAGCAGCTTTTCATATTCTTTCCGGCCAAGTTTTTCCTTCTGTTCAGGCCGGATATCGTGGTACAGGTCTTTCTTGTTAAAGGTCTCTACCTTAATATTTTTCTTTTTAGCATCTGATCCCATGGCAAAAGTGATTAAATAATTAAGAAAGATAAAAAGAAATCCTGAAAATCGAGGATTCTCAGGAATAAATTGTATTTGATATGTTTGGAGTGAGCCAAAATGTGAAGTGACTAAAGTTAGTTAGATATACAAACTCTAAGTACTTTAGTCACTCCAAACTCCTAACTATTGTATAAATGGTATCGATATAGGATATTTGAATCTTTCGCCTTTTGCAGCCTTAATACTTGCAATTATTACACAGACGATCTTCAGCACGCCCAAAAATGCTATTATAGGAATCCCGATGATAATAAAACAAAGGGGGATAGCCAGCACAATGTAAAGCAGCATTGAAAGCTGAAAATTCATAGATGTTTTACCGTTTAAGTCAACCCAGACCGATTCATCTTTTTTCGACATCCAGCAAATCAGTGGTCCTATAATCGCGCCAAAGGGGAAAAAGAAACCGGCAAACGCTGACAGATGACAGAGCATGGCCCAGTTCCTTTCAGATTCAGAATATTCTTTAACCTCTTCCATATTGTACATAGTTTATTAAAAAGACGATGCTTTTAAGCAAACGATGCATCAGTCAAATCTTGCAAGTCGTTTAAAATCGGATGGCAGAAACCCGTTTGGATTTTTCTTGTCTATTGAATGGAGATTGTAATAATACATGTTGGCATCATCTGTGCCAATAAGCATTTTAAAACAATATCCTTCCCTGACATTGTCTCCTACAGGCGCTACCTTGTGAAGGATTAATGTGTATGGTGTTTTATCCTCAATAGCTTTAATTATTTCGTCCTCCGTTACGATCTCGACCTTGTTTGAATAAATGGCCCTGATCTTTTCCGCTGTATTGACTTCCGGAGACAGATCCTCCTTTTTTACAAGGATTGTCTTTCCCATTGCTGCCGGGATATTTTCATTATAATACTTGAGGTATTTTCTTCCTGTCTTGGATGGATCCTCCATGATCAGCTGTGCATGCTTCTGCATAAATGACAAAATAGCACCCAGCTTATAGCCATATTCATCATCTTCCTCTCCGGCGAATGAAAGAGGTACTGCACAAATTTCGGGCATCTCTCCCAGCTTATCAACATCCTTGCCAAGAAGCAGATTAATGAAGTTAAACACTGAATTTGACTTATCCTTGTCATAATTGGTTTCAGTCAGCACAATAAATGAATTGGATGAACTTATCCGACGGACATTAAAATCACTTACATTCATGAAATCATAGGACGTTATTTTCCAGTATTCCTTCATCGCATCCTTTATATAGAAATTGAAGTCGGATAAAGGATCATCCTCAAGAACTACAAAAGTTTTTGATTCACTGAACTTTTGTATTTCTTCCTTGCTTGGGAATGGTGCCTGCCCAATAAGCAAAAGGGAGAGGTACGACATAATAAGAACAGAGATTGTTTTTTTCATATTTTCTACTCATTTACAGGTATATACAAAGGATTTTTTTCGTTGAATTTACGAATATAAACAAACATTAAATCTTTCTTTTTCTTACGAGGAAGCTGAACATATTCTTCATAAAGTTCCGGATCTTTCATTAGCATTATTTCGGTATTTTTCATATCAAATTCAGTAATATTACCGGTTTCAAATTCTATCAGATATTGCTTGATCTCACTTCTGGCCATATTACTCTGCCTGTACGGGTAATAACTGTAGGGAGAATAGTAACTGCCATATCCGTAATTTCCGTATGGTGAATATGGAGAGTAATAAGGATCATAATAACTATAGGGTGAGCCGTAATATCGCGGATCATATGTTGTAATATCAGCGACAAAATGGCATATGCTGCCCACAAAGGTTATCCGGTTAAAGGTCTCCTGTATCTGTATGTATAATACCCCGTTACGTGCATAACCCCAAATTGTGTTGGTAACAATCTCCTGCCTGATGCCCATGTTATCATAAAAATAGATCTTCCCTGATTCAATAAGCTTTTTGAAGAACTCCCTGTCGTTATAATCGGTTGATGTCAGAAGTTTTGCTTTAGGTATAGGGTTATTCCCCTTTACCTGGTCGAAATTGAGGTAAATGCCATCCTTAAACTTGAAATCAGGAGTATACTTAACCATAGTCTCCTTAACCTGACCATCTGTATGGTTTATAGCAAAGGCAAATAAGATTATGGCTATCCCGAGATTCATTTTCATAGCAGTCATATTTAGACTTTTTAGTTCAAATATCATACCGCAATAGCAAAAATAACGTTTTCCGTGAAAGGAAGTTAAATCCGGCGGGTGTATATTCTATTTATATTTTGTTTATTTTTACGGGAATCCAATAGAATCAGATATGACCAGTAAATCCGGAAATGGTAATAATAATGATTTGAATCAATCGACAGATGAGGTTTATGGAAAAAACCGGAAGCATGTTGAGACTCTTTCCTATGCCGCAATATCCGCACTGATAATAGCCGTCATTTTGTTAATGCTCAATATGAAGCTTATCGCCGGTATCGTTGTAATAATTGCTGCCTGTATAGGTCTATATCTTATTAAAAAAGCCTCTGCTCTTCTTAACAGAGCCAGGAACTCTATTATTGATGTGTCTTCTTCAAATGAACAGAAAGATGATGTGATAAACAACTTCTCACATAAGATAAGAGAGCCTCTTAATAACCTTGTTATCATCACTGATATGCTCCTTGAATCGGATCTGGAGCAGAAGCAGAAAGAGCTTCTCGAAACATTTGTTGCATCAACGAAAAATATGGTCACTACTGTTAATGAATTAACAATGCAGTCGGCCGAAAATCTGAGCCTTGAACCCAGAAAATTTATCAGATTCAATCTTCTTTCAACAATACAAAATACAATAGAACTTTACAGCCTTAAAGATAAAGCCAGCATTGATTTTATACTTAATAAAAAGGAATTCAGTGATTTTGAATGTTTCGGCGATCCCATTATCCTGAAGCAGATATTTCTGGATATCTTCAACACAATTGAGAATTATGATTCCGGAAGACCAACAAAAGTTACCATCAGCCTGACAAAAGAGAAAGAGACTGAAAGAGAGACTCTTTTGGGACTCAGAATCCAGACCGATAAAAGTATTGTGTTGATTAATGAAGAGAAGGGAGAAATGAGTCTTGCAGCCAGGCTGATATCCTTCAAAAAGGGCTTTTTCAGGCAGGAATTTGGAAATAATTTCGCTGTACTGAATATCAGCCTGCCTTTTGGAAATATTGTCAAAGAACAGAAACAACATATTGCTTCTCCAAAAATTGAAGAACTGATTCAAAAGGAGAAGATCCATAAAGAAATGAAAAACATTAAGATCCTTCTTGTTGAAGATAATCTGATAAACCAGAAGATCACTCACCTGACTCTAAAGCCACTCGTTCACAGTATTGATACCGCTTCCAACGGGAAGGAGGCACTTGATAAATTCGGGACAACAAGCTATGATCTTATTCTCATGGATATTCAGATGCCTGTAATGAGCGGACTTGTTGCCGCCGAAAAGATCAGAGCACTGGAATCCAGTACAAACACTCATGTTCCGATAATAGCAATCACAGCAAATGCCATGTTAGGCGATAAGGAAAAATGTATCTCTTCCGGAATTGACGATTACATCAGCAAGCCTTTCCAGCCATCAGCGCTTATAGACAAGATCAAGAAATTTATTTAGGCTGTCCCTCAGAAAAGGGCTTAAATCCAATTACCATTATGTCATCTATCTGGGGATTCCCTGCCATCCATGTATTGATGTTCTCATCAAGAATTGCTTTCTGATCATCCAAAGGAAACCGGTGTATTGTAGTCAGAAGATACCTGAATCTTCGATACATGAACTTTTTATTCTCTCTGCCCCCGAACTGATCTACATAACCATCGGAAAAGATGTAAAATATATCATTATCCTTAAGATCAAACACATGATTGGTGTATGAGATACCTGAAGGATTCATGCCAATAATAAGCTTATCACCTTTTATTTCAATAAGTGAATTGTCGCGTATCAGGTAAAGCGGTAAAAATGCCCCGGCATATTCAGCTTTCCTGGTGCACCTATCTATTACACAGAGACTTATGTCCATGCCATCCCTGATTATCGTACCGATATTCTTTTCCCTGCTGAAAGTCTTTTCAAGCTCTTTGTTAAGAACAGCCAGTATCTCAGATGGTGAATTTATCTTGTCTTTGTTAATCGTCTTTTCAATGATCTCCAGCCCTATCATCGACATAAGTGCTCCAGGCACACCATGTCCTGTGCAATCTGCCCCTACAACAAATATCTTGTCTCCTATCTCTTCTATCCAGTAAAAATCTCCGCTTACTATATCTTTTGGACGAAAGAATATGAAGGAATCCTTGAAATGTGTTCTGAAATACTCTTCCGAAGGAAGAAGCGCTTCCTGTATTCTCTGGGCATAAATCAGACTGTCAGTTAAATTCTTGTCTTTAATCCCCAGCTCAACATTCTGTTTTTTAACCTGGTCCAGGGTTTGTTCTCTTTGGTTCAGCATCTTTCTTGTTTTGATGAGGTACCTCGTTTGCAGCATTATTATCAGGTATATTGCCAGAACAAGTAATAAACCAAAAACTATATAGGAAATCGTATATGATGAAAGGCCGCCAATTGAATTTTCAGGCGGCAAACCATTTGTATATCCGGTACAACCAGAAAGCAGATTATGGCTATATATATAATTTTGAAGTACCATCAGATACTGCAAAAATAGATTAAAAATCATTACTTAAAACCTGAAGGAGTCCGGAATTAATGATATCAGACCTTTGTGATCAGGACTTCATCGCCTCCATCGCGGCACATGGCAGAATTCTTAAGGGATGGAGATGGAATAAATGCTCCTATTTCAAGAGAATTCCATTTCTTATCTATCCGCTGTATCGTTTCTTTATCTGAGCATACAATATTCGGCCATCTGCGTGGAAATCCTTTGGTGCGGAAGGATTTAATTGTCCCATCAATGAAAAGTGAATTATCAGAAATATATTCAATATCTCTCCGGGGATCGGAGTTACCAAGTATCTGCCAGGCAACCAAAAAGAGGTCATTAACATCTACAGTATGGTCAACTGAGAGTACCAACCTGAAAAGACCTTTCATTTCGTTCTGTTTGAAATACTTCTTTGATTTTTCAGATGCTATTGGATCTTCACTCTGGCATAATCCTGTTATCACAATCGGCAAGTCGTTCAGAATGTTAATGTTACTATTTTTTTTCAGTATGTTTTCCCTTATATTACCTGCGAGTTCGTCGGATGATGAAGGTTCAGGAAGGGATCTTCCGGATAATTCCTCGTTAAGTTTTACCGTGGCATCAACACCGAGCTTACCTCCGAAGGCAAAGGTGTCAGATGAATGGTCAAGAACATCAAGAGGTCCGGATGTGAATAAAAGATCATGTCCGAAATCGGCATTCTCAAAAACATGCTGTATCAGTTCCCGGTAATTTCTTATATTAACATCACCGCTGACAACTACAAGGTATTTAGTCAGCATTAGCTGACCTGTTCCGTAAAATGTGCCAATGACTTTTCTCCCCTGTCCCGGGTATGTTTTATTTATCTTTACTATAACCAGATTATGGGCAACACCAGCTTCGGGCATATGAAAGTCATCAATCTCAGGCTGCAGAACTACCTTAAGAGGAGGGAGGAAGATTTTTTCTGTTGCTTTAATCAGCCATGCATCTTCATTTGGAGGGATTCCGACAATAGTAGCAGGGTAAACTGCTTTCTTTGAATGTGTTATACAGGTAACATGAAACACCGGGTATCTGTCGGCCAGAGAATAAAATCCTGTATGATCACCAAAAGGGCCCTCCATAACAGGTTCTTCTGAAGTATCCACATAACCTTCAATAACTATGTCGGCATCAGCAGGAACCCGCAGGTTGTTTGTTATACATCTTACCAGTTTCACCTTTTTCTTTCTCAGAAATCCTGCGAGAAGATACTCATCAATGTTTTCCGGCAGGGGAGCAGTTGCCGCATATGTATAAACAGGATCACCCCCGAGGGCAACTGAAACAGGCATCTTAAGACCGGATTTCCTCCATGCTTCAAAATGCCGGGCCCCGGTTTTATGAAGCTGCCAGTGCATGGCAGTAGTATCTTTGCCAAGTATTTGCATCCTGTACATGCCAGCATTTGTTTTACCTGTCTCGGGATGTATGGTGTGCACTATGGGAAGGGTTATAAAACGGCCGCCGTCATGGGGCCAGCATTTCAGAACCGGCAGTTTGCCCAGATCAGGAATCCTGTTTATTGCCTGCTGACAGGTACCCCTTCCTCTGATCCGTGAAGGCAGGATTTTCGAGATAGTAATCACTGATGAGATCTTTTTTAAGAGGTTCCCCTGAGCAATATCAAACAGTGATATTATTTCACTGGCTGCTGAATCTATCTCTTTCCTGCCGAGGGCCATGGTCAAACGGGCATCTGAACCAAAGGCGTTTATCAGCAGAGGAAAGCTTGTTCCAGTATTTTCAAAAAGCAGGGCTTTACCGTTATTTTTATTTACCCGGTCAGCTACTTCGGTTATTTCGAGCACCGGGTCCACGAATTTACTTATGCAATGTATCTCCCGGTGTTTTTTAAGGTCGGTAATAAAATCTGCAAGTCCGTGATAGGCCATAATGACAAAGTGAATGTTAAAGATATAAGATAATAATCAATAGAGGAAAAAGATTGCTTCGTCATTCCGACATTATATCGGGATTCCTCATAATGACTGACATAAAATAATCTCTCTCTGTGGAAGGATTTGGGGTGGATTTAAAAGATCAAATTATATAAAACAATAATGGGAACTATTCCGAAGAGTAGTTCCCATTCACCGTTTTCGGCCGAAGCCGTTAACGGCGTCGGGTTACTGTTATTCTGACCGGCTGCATTCTCCCGCAGAGCGGGATTCCTGCAACCCATGGCTTTCCGGTTTTGCTTGTTACAGCAGAACCTTCCGGCTTTCCTTTTGTTCCCGCTTTACAGCGGGACATTCCGGGAAGAAGTGTCATTCAGGCTCCGGTGCACATTTCCCGAAGGTAATGGCTCCGGTTTCAGATTACTCCAGGCCGAAACCCTTTGTTTTCTGAGGCCCTGTGACTCAATCGCTGAAAGAACGTTTCCGGTTTTCGACGACTTACCGAACATCCGGAACTTGTGGCTCCTTAGTTCGGACTTCGGCTCTCTTAATATGCAGACCCGGAGGCCTGAACGAACCGGATTGTGCTTCATTTAAGTAACCTTTTCCGATTCCATATCTTTCGAGCAGTCTTTTATCGCTCACCCGATAGATCAAAAATAATTCAAAAATCAAAAAAAACCAACTGAATAGGTTCCTTGTTGTAAACCCGATATAAACAAAGGTTATTAACAATTGTTAATAACTCCCCATAGCCCCCCTGTTCCGCAATTTGTGTGCTATTTCTTATATCCGTACACAGCCAGTTCGCCCAGCATCTCCTCGATCCTGAGAAGCTGATTGTATTTCGCCATCCTGTCGGTACGGCTGCATGATCCGGTTTTTATCTGGCCTGAATTCGTGGCAACAGCTACATCTGCAATCGTTGTATCTTCCGTTTCACCCGAACGGTGTGATACAACCGTAGTATAACCGGCTTTATGGGCCATTTCAATACATGCAAGCGTTTCTGTCAGGGTGCCGATCTGGTTTAACTTGATAAGTATTGAGTTTGCACAACCCATCTCTATCCCCTTTTTCAGGTAATTGATATTGGTAACAAAAACATCATCCCCGACAACCTGGCATTTTTTTCCAATCCTTTCAGTCAGTAACTTCCAGCCTTCCCAGTCGCTCTCAGCCATACCATCCTCAATGGAATCTATCGGGTACTTGGATATTAATTTTTCAAAATAATCAACCTGTTCTTTAGATGTGCGCTTTGCTCCTTTCGGACCCTCAAATTTGGTATAATTATAAATTCCTTCCTCATAGAATTCTGAGGCAGCAGGATCGAGTGCGATTGTAACATCAATACCTGGTTTGTAGCCGGCTGCTGAAACTGCTTTCAAGATAGTATCAAGTGCGTCTTCAGTTCCGTTAAGGTTTGGGGCAAAGCCTCCTTCATCACCGACAGCAGTGCTTAATCCCCTCTCTTTAAGGACCTTTTTAAGGTGGTGAAATATCTCGGCACCCATTCTCAGACCCTCTTTAAACGAAGGAGCGCCAATGGGTCTAATCATAAATTCCTGGAAGGCAATAGGTGCATCGGAATGAGATCCTCCGTTGATAATATTCATCATCGGCACGGGAATAACAACTGCATTTGTACCTCCTATATAACGGAACAGGGGTAGTCCATGAAGTGTGGCAGATGCTTTCGCAACAGCAAGTGAAACACCCAGAATGGCATTTGCTCCAAGGTTGCTTTTTGTTTTTGTACCATCAAGGTCGATCATCTTCTTATCGATCCCTGCCTGGTCTGTAATATCCATCCCGTTTATCTCTTCTGCGATGACATTATTAACATTTTGAACCGCCTTCAAGACTCCCTTGCCCAGGTAACGGCTTTTATCGCCATCCCTTAACTCCAAAGCTTCATTTTCACCTGTTGATGCGCCTGATGGCACTGCAGCACGTCCAAAATAACCACTGGCTGTCATTACATCAACTTCAATCGTTGGATTGCCGCGGGAATCAAGTATCTCACGAGCATGTACACTAACTATTTGACTCATAGGAATTTAATTTTTTATTAAACATTTGTGCAATATACAAAAAAAGGATATCGAATTATCCCTTTCATTTTAATATCTTTTCAAGACCTCTTGATTTTACTCTGGTTTCCCTTCTTCTTCCGGTGTTGTATCCTCCGTTTTTGCTTCTTCGGAGAGTGTCTCTTCTGAAGCTGCTACTTCTGAATCTGTTTTTTCTGAAGTTGTTTCTTCTGAAGTTACCTCTTCTGATGCTGCTTCAGTATCCTCAGTAACCTCTTCAGGTATGTCGGCAGCCTTTGTTTTTCCCCTTACAGGTGTTTCAGCTTTTTTCTTTGCTGATCTTCTTCTTCTTCCTGTTTTGGATTTAGCTGTATCACCTCCGCCAAGCATGGTCTCATTATAATCTACAAGCTCAAGAATGCACATTTCGGCATTATCCCCAATCCTGTTGCCTGTTCTCAGAATACGTGTATATCCACCTGGCCGCTCTGCAACTTTAACGGATATCTCCCTGAATAATTCCGATACAGCGATCTTATCCTTCAGATAGCTGAATACCACTCTCCTGGAGTGTGTGGAATCCTCCTTCGATTTAGTAATGAGCGGCTCTACATAGGTCTTAAGTGCTTTGGCTTTGGCAACAGTAGTGGTGATTCTTTTATGAAGGATCAGTGATGAAGCCATATTAGCCATCATTGACTTCCTGTGTGAACTCGTTCTTCCTAAATGGTTAAAAGTTCTTGAATGTCGCATTTTGTTTTATCCTCAAAAATTCAAATTAATCTTTATCAAGTTTATATTTACTTACATCCATACCAAAAGAGAGATTCATGGATTCAAGCAGCTCATCAAGCTCTGTAAGTGATTTCTTTCCGAAGTTCCTGAATTTCAGAAGATCGTTTTTATTGAACTTTACAAGATCTCCCAGTGTCTCAACTTCAGCAGCTTTCAGGCAATTCAGGGCTCTGACGGAGAGATCGAGGTCGATCAGCTTTGTTTTAAGGAGCTGCCGCATATGCAATACTTCTTCATCAAACTCCTCGTTGGCGAGCTTGTCATCCGAATCCAGAGTTATCTTCTCATCTGAGAAAAGAAGAAAGTGATAAATAAGGATCTTGGCTGCCTCTTTAAGTGCATCTTTCGGATGTATAGAGCCATCTGTCTCTATCTCGAAGAGGAGCTTCTCATAGTCAGTTTTTTGTTCAACCCGGAAGTTCTCGACGGAGTATTTTACATTCCTGATGGGAGTGAATATAGAGTCAATAGCAATAAGTCCAAATTCCGCATCAACAGGCTCATTTTCCTCAGCAGGGATATATCCTCTTCCTTTACCGATAGTGAACTCAATCTGCACTTTGGTACCTGATTCCATTCTGAAAAGGACAAGATCGGGATTGAGCACCTCAAAGCTGGTGAGAGCATTGTTCAGATTACCTGCCTTAAAGAGGTCCTGGTTGTGGATCTTTATTGTGATCTTTTCATTATCAACATCATCCACTATTCTCTTAAATCTAACCTGTTTAAGGTTCAGGATAATTTCTGTCACATCCTCCATCACGCCTTTGATGGTAGAGAATTCATGATCAACACCATCGATTTTAACCGTTGTTATGGCATAACCTTCGAGTGAAGAGAGGAGTATTCTTCTCAATGCATTGCCCACAGTAATGCCATAGCCGGGTTCAAGAGGACGGAACTCGAATTTTCCGAGCTTGTCATCCGCTTCCAGCATGATTACTTTATCGGGTTTCTGGAATGATAATATGGCCATAGGATTTATCTTATTATTATTATTTTGAATACAATTCGACTATCAGTTGTTCCTTAATATCTTCAGGAATATCAGTACGTTCAGGCACATTCATGAATTTGCCTGCCAATTGTGTCTCATCCCATTCAAGCCATGGGAGTTTTGAGCTTTTTCGTGTTGTAAGAGAATCAACGATGCTTTCGAGAGATTTTGATTTTTCACGGACACCGATAATATCGCCGGCTTTAAGCTGAAAAGAGGGAATATTTACGACCTCTCCATTGACTGTAATATGACGGTGGGAAACCAGCTGACGTGCACCGGCTCTTGTTGGTGCTACACCCAGACGGTAAACAACATTATCGAGACGCGATTCAAGTAATTGAAGAAGAACAGCGCCGGTAACACCTTTAGATCGAGATGCCTTTTCGAATGTATTACGGAACTGTTTTTCCAGGATGCCGTATGTATATTTCGCCTTCTGTTTTTCCCTCAGCTGCAGGCCATATTCAGAGGTCTTCTTCCTTTTTTTGACCATGCCATGCTGTCCCGGAGGGAAATTCTTTCTATCCAGGTGTTTATCGGGTCCGTAGATCGGTTCCCCGAATTTTCTTGCTATTTTTGATCTTGGGCCGGTATATCTTGCCATTTTAATGTTAATTTTTACAGGTAAAAAATCGAAATATTCTTTATACTCTTCTTCTTCCGGGAGACCGGCAACCATTATGAGGCATAGGTGTTACATCAATTATCTCGGCAACTTCGATACCAGTGTTTGCTATTGCCCTGATTGCTGATTCACGGCCTGACCCTGGTCCTTTTACATACACTTTTACCTTTCTCAGGCCAAGTTCATAAGCTACTTTCCCGCACTCTTCCGATGCCATCTGTGCAGCATAAGGGGTGTTTTTCTTTGAACCTTTAAACCCCATTTTGCCAGCAGATGCCCATGAGATAACCTGACCGGAATTATTTGTGAGCGTAATTATTATGTTATTGAATGATGAATGAATATGAGCCTGACCAGTAGGTTCCACCTTAACCAGTCTCTTTTTCATTGCTCCGGTTTTCTTTGCCATAATTATGAATTATTTAGTAGCTTTTTTCTTGTTTGCAACAGTTTTCTTTCTTCCCTTACGTGTTCTGGCATTGTTTTTTGTACTCTGTCCCCTTACCGGAAGGCCTATTCTGTGGCGAACGCCGCGATAGCACCCGATATCCATAAGCCTTTTTATGTTCAACTGTGTTTCTGAACGGAGTTCTCCTTCGAGCTTATAATTCTCGTTCAGAACCTTGCGGATCGAATTTATCTGAATATCAGTCCAATCCTCAACTTTGATATTTCTGTCGACACCTGCCTTATCGAGTACCTTCTGGGCAGTGCTTATGCCTACTCCGTAAATATACGTCAGGCCAACTTCGCCTCTTTTATGCTTTGGTAAATCTACCCCAACAATACGTGCCATATTTATCTTTTTTTAAATAAGTTGCAAAATTAGTCAAATTATCCCTGTCTCTGTTTGAACTTTGGATTTTTCTTGTTTATAATATAAATGCGCCCTTTTCTTCTGACAATTTTACAGTCAACGCTGCGCTTTTTAACAGATGCTCTTACTTTCATTATCTTAATTCTTTCTTATTTATACCTGAATGTAATTCTTCCCTTTGTCAGGTCGTATGGTGACATTTCCACCTTTACTTTATCTCCCGGCAGAATCTTAATATAGTGCATTCTCATTTTCCCGGAGATATGTGCAGTTATCACATGCCCGTTTTCGAGTTCAACCCTGAACATAGCATTCGAAAGGGCTTCAATGATAGTACCATCCTGCTCTATTGACGGTTGTTTGGCCATACAATTACAATTTATTTAAAACTTCTACAATAAATTCAAATGTTGTCAACTGGTCTGCTTTACCTTTATTGACAGCCACGGCATATTCAAAATGTGCTGAAGGTTTTCCGTCAGCAGTTTTTATTGTCCACCCGTCTCTTGTCTGAAAGGTTTCCTTATTCCCCATGTTAATCATTGGTTCTATGCATATTACCAGACCTTTTTCCATCTTGGGACCTGTACCTCTTTTACCGAAGTTCGGGACCTCAGGAGGTTCATGTAATTTCCTTCCTATACCGTGGCCGACAAGTTCACGAACAACGGTAAATCCGCCGCTTTCAGCTTTTGCCTGAACAGCTGAAGAGATATCTCCCACTCTGTTTCCTGCGACGGCGGCCTTTACACCCTCCTCAAGCGATTCTTTTGTATATTCAAGGAGTCGTTTTACCTCCTCTTTAACTTCTCCAACCGCAAATGTATAGGCACTGTCGCCATACCATCCGTTAAGGATGACACCACAGTCAATTGAGATAATATCTCCTTCCTTCAATGAATAATCTGATGGTATACCGTGAACCACCTCATCATTGACTGATGTGCAGAGGGTATTGGGAAAGCCGCCATAACCTTTGAACGCCGGAACCGCATTATTGTCGCGTATAAATGTTTCAGCAATCTTATCAAGAAAGAGGGTGGTTACCCCGGGTTGAATATGCAAAGCAACTTCAGCAAGTGTTTTTGACACCAGTACATTGCTTTCTTTCAACAACCCAACCTCTTCATCAGTTTTAAAATACAACATCAAAGAACATTATACTAAATTAAATTGATGTAACTGAACCTGCCCTGCCTTTTATGCGTCCTGTTTTCATAAGACCATCATAATGACGCATAAGCAGGTGACTTTCAATCTGTTGTAGGGTATCAAGGATAACTCCTACAAGTATCAGCAGAGAAGTTCCACCATAAAATTGTGCGAACTGGGGTGTTACACCCGCCTGTACGGCTATAGAAGGAAGTATAGCTATTATCGCAAGGAATATTGAACCAGGCAGTGTAATCCTCGACATTATTGTATCAAAGAAATCAACTGTTTTTCTGCCCGGTTTAACCCCCGGGATAAAACCCCCGTTTTTCTTCATATCTTCAGCCATCTGCACAGGATTAATTGTAACGGCTGTATAAAAATATGTAAATGCTATAATCAGTATGGCTGTAACCAGGTTATACCAGAAACCGTACATATTTGAGAAGGCAACAACAAATCCTGAACCTGATTCTGCATAACCAGCAATTATTATCGGGAGCATCATTATGGCCTGGGCAAATATTATCGGCATAACTCCTGCAGCATTTACCTTTAACGGGATATACTGACGTACTCCTCCATATTGTTTGTTTCCAACGATCCTTCTTGCGTACTGGACAGGAATACGTCGTGTTCCCTGAACAAGAAGTATTGTACCAAGTACAACCACAAACAATATCACTATTTCCACTATCAGGGCAATTGCTCCGCCGGCTCCGTTCATTTTTGTTCCTGCCTCAAATACAAAGCGTGAAGGCATCCGGGCTACAATACCTATCATTATAATAAGTGATATCCCGTTCCCGATACCCTTATCGGTAATTTTTTCGCCCAGCCACATGACAAACATTGTTCCGGCTGTTAGTATTATAACCGAAGAGACAGTAAAGAACGTCCCTGAAGTAATAAACGCCGAAACGGGAAGCTGGGCATGAAGGTTAACCAGGTATGTAGGAGCCTGCAGTACAAGGATAGCAACTGTAAGATATCTTGTATACTGGTTCATTTTCCTTCTTCCACTCTCACCCTCCTTCTGCAGTTTCTGAAAATAGGGAAATACTATTCCCAGAAGCTGAACGACAATGGAGGCAGAGATATAGGGCATGATGCCGAGTGCAAAAATAGAAGCCTGGGAAAAGGCTCCGCCCGAGAACATATCGAGCAATCCCATAATACCTGAGGAGGTTTGGCTTTTCAATCCCGCAAGCTGTGAAGGGTCGATTCCGGGGAGAGTGATATATTTACCAAGCCTGTATAACAATATTATTCCGAGTGTATACAGTAATCTTGCACGGAGATCCTCTATCTTGAAAATATTCTTTATTGTCTGGAACAGTCTCATGGAATTACAGTTTTATAACGGTTCCTTTTTTGGCTTCAATTGCTGTTACGGCTGATTTGCTGAATGCATGAGCATGTACTTCGAGCTTCTTCTCGAGTGTCCCTTTCCCCAGTATCTTTACCAGTGAATGTTTAGAAATAAGTCCGGCCGAAACAAGTACTTCAGGATCAATTTTCTCCAGTTTGTTCTTTTCAGCCAGCGATTGCAGGATACCAATGTTAATACCTTTATATTCCCTGCGGTTAACATTTTTAAAACCGTATTTCGGAACACGTCTCTGAAGAGGCATCTGGCCTCCTTCAAATCCTATTTTCTTACTATAACCTGATCTTGATTTTGCGCCTTTATGTCCTCTGGTTGATGTTCCTCCTCTGCCCGAACCTTGTCCCCGGCCAAGACGCTTGTTTTTCTTCACCGATCCTTTAGCAGGTTTTAAGTTACTCAGATCCATAACTGTATTCTATATATATGTTTTTAAATATTTTCCACTTTAACCAGGTGGCTGATCTTTTTTACCATACCCAGTATCTGGGGTGTGGCTTCATGTACAACACTATGGTTCAGTTTGTGTATACCGAGAGCTTCAAGAGTTCTTTTCTGTCTCTCGGGCTTCCCGTTTTTGCTTTTCACCTGGGTAATACGAATTTTTGCCATTGCAATTTGCTTTTCTAACCATTAAAAACTTGTTCCATTTTTATTCCCCTGTGCTCAGCTATGGAGAATGCATCGCGCATTTCCAGGAGAGCAGCAAAAGTAGCTTTCACCAGGTTGTGGGGATTTGAAGATCCCTTTGATTTAGCGAGCACATTCCTGACGCCAACGCTCTCAAGCACTGCACGCATAGCACCACCTGCTTTTACTCCGGTACCTTCAGATGCCGGTTTGATCAATACTTTTGCCCCTCCGAACTTGGCAATCTGTTCATGAGGTATAGTACCGTTTATCACCGGCACCTTAATAAGGTTTTTCTTTGCATCCTCGATACCTTTGGCAATTGCTGTCGTTACTTCACTGGCTTTACCCAGGCCATGTCCCACAATACCATCTTCATTTCCGACAACCACAATTGCCGAAAAACTGAATGTTCGTCCTCCTTTAGTAACCTTTGTAACCCGCTGGATACTTACCAGTCTGTCCTTCAGCTCAAGGTCGCTTGTTTTTACTTTTCTAATGCCTTCTATCATGGTTTATTAAAATTTTAATCCGCCTTCGCGGGCTGCATCTGCCAATGATTTTACCCTTCCGTGATATCTATAGCCGCCTCTGTCAAAAACAACTTTTATAATACCCTTTTCTTTACACTTTGAAGCAAGCAGTTTGCCTACTAGCTTAGCCTGTTCCGTTTTCTTAATGCCAGTAATGTCTGCAATTTCTTTTTCTTTTGATGAAGCTGACAAAAGGGTAATCCTCTTAAGGTCGTCAATTACCTGGGCATAAATCTGTTTGTTACTGCGATAAACTGCTACTCTCGGAGTATCGGCAGTACCGGTTATTTTATTACGGATCCTCTTCCTGATCCTTGTTCTTTTTTCAAACTTAGTTAAAGCCATTTCTCTTAACTTTTACCAGATTAAACACTCGCAGACTTCCCTGCTTTTCTCCTGATATGTTCTCCGACAAATCTTATTCCTTTGCCCTTGTAAGGTTCCGGGGGGCGGAGAGATCTGATTTTCGCGGCCACATGTCCGATAAGCTGCTTATCAATACAGGAAAGTGTGATAATAGGATTACTCCTTCTTTCGGTTTTTGTTTCAACTTTCACCTCTTTCGGAAGCTCGAAAATAATTTCATGGGAATAACCCAGACTCATTTCCAGTTGTTGTCCTTTAGCTTCAGCACGGTAACCGACACCTACAAGTTCGAGTTCTTTTCTATATCCTTCCGAAACACCTGTCACCATATTGGCAATAAGTGCCCTGGAAAGACCATGCATTGATTTATGGTTTTTAGAGTCTGATGGTCTTGATATTACGACCTGGTTATCCACCACTTCAACCTTCAGGTCTTTGTCAACAGCCTTATTCAACTCTCCCAGAGGTCCTTTCACATTAACCACATTAGTATCACTGATGCTTACAGTAACTCCTTCCGGCAGGTTTACAGGTAAATTTCCTATTCGTGACATTAAGCTTTCCTCCTTTTTAGTAAACATAACACAACACTTCACCGCCTATTTTTTCTTTCCTTGCCTCTTTGTCGGTCATAAGTCCCCTGGAAGTTGAAATTATTGCAATTCCCAGTCCGTTAAGGACCCTTGGCATAGAGTCAACTCCCGCATAATGCCTGAGGCCGGGCCGGCTCGCCCGTTGTAATGCTTTAATGGCGGGCTTCTTGCTCTTGGGATTATACTTAAGAGCAATTTTAAGAATCCCCTGTCCATTATCACTATCCATAACCTTATAGCTGAGAATATAGCCTTTTTCAAAAAGTATTCGTGCAATCTCTTTTTTCAGATTGGATGCTGGCGCCTCCACAACCTTATGGCCAGCCATAATGGCATTTCTAATTCTGGTCAGCAAATCTGCAATTGGATCCGTCATTTTATCCTCATTATATAGTTAATATTCATTATTACATTACCAGCTGGCTTTTCTCACTCCCGGGATAAGTCCGGAAGAGGCCATTTCCCTGAAGGTTATCCTGCTTACGCCGAATTGTCTCATATAACCCCTGGTACGACCGGTGATTCTGCACTGGTTGTGCAGCCTGTTTGGGTTAGAGTTCCTTGGCAAACGGCTTAGTCCGACATAGTTACCCTCGGCTCTGAGTGCAGCTCTTTTTGCAGCATATTTCTGTACCAGTCTTGCACGCTTCACCTCCCGTGCCATCATTGATTCTTTAGCCATAATATCAGTTTTTAGACGTTTTATATGGTAATCCAAAATTTCTGAGCAGAGCAAGGGCCTCCTCGTCGGTTTTTGCCGATGTTACAAAGGTGACCTGCAGGCCCATGATCTTTGCCACTTTATCAAGATCAATCTCCGGGAATATTATCTGTTCTGTAATTCCCAGAGTATAGTTACCACGACCGTCAAGTTTCGGGCTAATGCCTTTAAAATCGCGGATACGCGGAAGTGCAACGGAAATCAACCTTTCAAGGAATTCATACATTCTTTCTTTTCGCAATGTTACCATTATTCCTATCGGCATGTTCCTTCTCAGCTTGAAGTTTGAAATATCCTTTGATGAATAGGTAAGAACAGCTTTTTGTCCGGCTATATCTGTTAATTCCTTAACACCTGATTCAAGAAGCTTCTTATCGGCAATAGCCTGGCCAACACCCTGATTAATAACAATTTTCTCAAGCCTGGGTACCTGCATCACGGTTTTATAGCCGAATTCCTTCATCATTGCAGGGACGATTTCATCCTTATATCTTGTTTTCAGCGTTGGTAAGTACATTACTTGATCTCCTCTCCTGATTTTTTTGAATAACGCACTAATTTGTTTTTATTGTTGAGTTTTCTTCCAATACGGCAGGGTTTTCCTGATGTGGGATCAATGAGCATAAGGTTTGAAATCTGGACCGGCGCCTCTTTTTTCATTATACCTCCCTGGGGGGCTCCAGAGTGTGGTTTGGTGTGTCTTGAAACCATGTTCACGCCCTCCACAATAGCCCGGTTCTTATTCCTGTCAACATCGAGGACCCTTCCTTTCTGGCCCTTTGATTCGCCGGTTATCACCATAACCGTTTCTCCCTTCCTGATATGTAATTTCTTTTGCATTTGTCTATCTGTTTTACAACACTTCAGGTGCCAATGATACTATCTTCATGTATTTATCGCGAAGTTCTCTTGCGACAGGGCCGAAAATACGGGTCCCTCTTACTTCGTTCAGGTTATTAAGCAAGACGACAGCGTTATCGTCAAATCTTATGTAGGAGCCATCGGAGCGACGTATCTCCTTCTTTGTCCTTACAACGACAGCTTTACTCACCGTACCCTTTTTTGCTTCACCTGAAGGAAGGGCTGATTTTACACTCACAATGATTGTATCTCCGACAGTAGCATACCTTTTCTTACTACCACCGAGCACTCTGATGCATAATACCTCTTTCGCTCCCGAGTTATCAGCAACTGTTAGTCTGCTTTCCTGCTGTATCATAATTACTTGGCTCTTTCGATCACTTCAACTAATCTCCAGGATTTGTTTTTGCTCAGAGGCCTGGTCTCTGATATCTTTACAGTGTCTCCGACCTTGCATGTATTCTCCTCATCGTGTGCCATTAACTTCTTCGTCCTGTTAATGAACTTGCCATAGATGGGGTGTTTCACTTTCCTCTTAACGGCGACGACGATCGATTTGTCCATGCTGTTACTTACAACAATCCCTGTACGTTCTTTTCTTAATTTCCTTTCCATTACAATTATCGGGCTATTTAGATTTTTGTTCTGATTCTCTTTTTTGTAATTCTGTAAGCAGGCGTGCAATCGTGATCTTTGTCTGCTTAAGCTTCTGCGGATTGTCAAGTGGAGTGATAGCGTGGTTCAGCTTCATGCGGACGAGCATAGTCTGTTCCGTATCGATGCGTTCGATAAGATCAGATATGCTTAGTTCCCTTATTTCTGAAGTTTTCATCTGTATATATATTTCTTACTCTGTGTAATCGCGTCTGAAAATAAACTTAGTTGTTATGGGCAGCTTCTGCGCTCCCAGGCGGAGGGCTTCCTTGGCAACATCAAAGGGGACACCTTCAGCTTCCATCAGTATTCTGCCCGGGGTGACCGGTACAACAAATCCCTCAGGGGCTCCTTTCCCTTTTCCCATACGTACTTCAGCCGGTTTCTTTGTTATCGGCTTATCGGGGAAAATCCTTATCCAGAGTTGTCCCTCACGTTTCATGTGGCGTGTCACTGCCTGTCGGGCTGCCTCAATCTGTCTTCCGGTGATCCAGCTTTGTTCCAAAGCCTTTATACCAAACGACCCGAATGCCAGCTGATTGCCTCTCTGTGCATTGCCCTTCATTTTACCCTTCTGAGCTCTTCTGTATTTGGACCTTTTTGGTTGTAACATTGCCTTATGTAGTTATATTTTTCAATTCTGTTTCTTTACTTCTTTGCCTTTCTTTTGAGGCCTTTGCCTTTAGCGTTCCTGGCCCCGATATTGGGACTAAGATCTCTCTTTCCATAAACCTCTCCAATGCATATCCAAACTTTTATTCCTATCAGGCCAACCTTTGTATGTGCCTCTCCCAGAGCATAATCGATATCAGCACGAAAAGTATGGAGCGGTATCCGGCCCTCTTTATATGTTTCTGTTCTTGCCATTTCAGCACCTCCAAGGCGGCCTGAAATCACAACCTTGATCCCCTCGGCACCCATGCGCATCGTCGAGGCTATTGCCATTTTTATTGCCCTGCGATACGATATCTTACCCTCGACCTGCCTGGCTATGTTATTGGCCACAATATTTGCATCAAGTTCTGGACGTTTTACTTCGAAAATATTAATCTGAACCTCTTTCCTGGTTATCTTCTTAAGTTCTTCCTTCAGCTTGTCGACCTCCTGTCCGCCTTTTCCGATGATAATTCCCGGACGTGCGGTATTAATTGTAACGGTAATGAGTTTCAGAGTTCTCTCAATTACTATTTTTGAGATACTTGCTTTTGCAAGCCTGGCATTCAGGTATTCCCTGATCTTTGTGTCTTCAACCAGTTTGCCTGAAAAGTCTTTTCCGCCGTACCAGTTTGAATCCCAGCCTTTTATTATACCTAATCGGTTACCAATCGGATTTGCTTTTTGTCCCATATTTTATTTTGATGTTTTTTCAATTTCTTTAGTCATACTGTCAAGCACAAGTGTTACATGGTTTGATCTTTTTCTTACTCTGTATGCTCTGCCCTGCGGTGCTGTCTGTAGTCTTTTAAGTGTTCTGCCGCTATCGACATTAACTGTTTTTACATAGAGATTGCTTTCCTCGATCCTGACATGCTCATTTTTCGCCTGCCAGTTGGCAATAGCAGAAAGAAGCAGTTTCTCCAGGGGGCGTGATGCCTCCTGGGGGCTGTATTTGAGGATATCAAGAGCCTTATTGACATCCTGTCCGTTTATCAGGTCTGTAATAAGCCTCATCTTTCTCGGAGAGGTTGGACAGTTTCTTAAAACTGCCTGGTATCTGGTTCTTGAAGCCTCTTTTCTCTTTTCAGCTGAATTTCTTTTTCTCGCACTCATTAATTCTTCTTTTTTCAATGTTTACATTACTGATTACTTATTACCGGAATGCCCCCTGAATGTTCTCGTAGGTGCAAATTCTCCCAGTTTGTGACCCACCATATTTTCGGTAATGTATACAGGGATAAACTTATTGCCGTTATGAACTGCAACTGTATGTCCCACAAAGTCGGGAGAGATAACCGATCTTCTCGACCATGTTTTGACCACTGATTTCTTATTACTCTCATTCATTTCGAGAACCCGCTTCTCAAGCTTAAAATCAATGAAAGGCCCCTTTTTTATTGATCTGCTCATATCGAATCACTTATTTTTTCCTTCTTTCCAAAATATGCTTGTCAGAATACTTTTTTGTATCTCTTGTTTTGTATCCTTTTGCAGGAATTCCTTTGCGTGATCTCGGGTGGCCTCCTGAAGCTCTTCCTTCACCGCCTCCCATGGGATGATCAACCGGATTCATTGCTACTCCTCTTGTTCTTGGACGGCGGCCCAGCCAGCGATTACGTCCGGCCTTGCCTGATCTTTCGAGGTTATGGTCAGGATTGGATACCGTCCCTATTGTGGCACGGCATGATGTAAGCACCATTCTCGTTTCACCTGAAGGAAGCTTGATAGTAGCATATTTACCTTCCCTTGCTGACAGCTGGGCATAAGTTCCCGCACTGCGTGCCAGAGCTCCGCCTTTACCTGGTTTCAGCTCAATATTGTGAACTATAGTTCCCAATGGTATATCGTTAAGGAACAGTGTGTTCCCAATATCCGGAGTTGCCTCCTTGCCCGACATGATCTTCTGGCCTGCCTTCAGTCCTATAGGGGCAATAATATACCTCTTCTCTCCGTCCTCATAAACAACAAGAGCGATCCTCGATGACCTGTTAGGATCATATTCAATCGTTTTAACAGTTGCATTAATACCATCTTTATCCCTCAGGAAATCGATGACCCTGTACATCTTCTTATGGCCGCCACCGATGTATCTCATAGTCCGCCTGCCGTTAACATTCCTTCCTCCACTCTTTTTTTGCGGCCTGAGGAGGGATTTCTCCGGCACAGTGCTTGTGATAGTCTCAAAAGCACTGATGATCTTGTTTCTCTGGCCTGGTGTAACAGGCTTGATCTTTCTTACTGCCATACTATTTTAAATATTGCTATAGAAATCTATTGTATTTCCTTCTGTGAGAGTAACCACTGCCTTTTTGGTGGCAATAGTCTTTCCTTTCAGAAGTCCCGATTTTGTATTACGGGTTTTTATTTTCCCGCCGTAACGCATGGTATTAACCGAGTCAACAGTGACTCCGTATAGTTCTTCAACTGCTTTCTTTATCTGTAACTTGTTTGCGTTTCTGGCAACAACAAAACCATAGCGGTTAAACTTTTCGCCCTGGTTTGTCATTTTTTCCGTTACTATCGGCTTAAGCAAAATATTCATCACTCAAAATTTTCTAATTTTCAAAAGTTGCCTGCAAAACGTCAACTGCACTCTCAACAAATACTAAAGTTGAAGCTTTAATTATTTCGTACGTACTTAATTCTGTGGCAGTTACAACTTCAATCCCTTGTATATTTCGGGCTGACAAATATATATTTTTATTTTGTTCCGATAAAACAATAAGTGATTTTTTATCGGTAATTTTCAGATTGTCACCCATTTTGATCATTTCCTTTGTCTTTGGGCCTTCGAATGAAAAGTCCTCCATGATAATAATATTATTTGTTGAAGCCTTATAGGAAAGTGCTGATTTTCTTGCCAGTTGCTTCACTTTCTTATTAAGTTTGAAACCGTAATACCTGGGTTTCGGACCGAATGTCCGGCCTCCTCCCCTGAAGATAGGGTTTTTAATACTGCCGGCTCGTGCTGTTCCGGTACCCTTCTGTCTTTTTATCTTACGAGTACTTCCGGTAATCTCGCTGCGTTCCTTTGTTTTATGGGTACCCTGGCGCTGATTTGCAAGGAACTGTTTAGTATCCAGGTAAATGGCATGGTCATTAGGTTCAATGCCGAAGATCGAATCATCAAGATTGACCTTTCTTCCGGTTTCCTTGCCATCTATTTTAAGAATCACTAATTCCATTATTTTGTAATTATTATGTAACCACCTTTTGGACCAGGTACTGATCCTTTTACTATTAATATATTTTCCTCAGCCATAAGTCTGACAACCTCCATACTTATAGCCATTACTTTTATTGAACCGGTTTGGCCGGCCATTTTCATTCCGGGAAGCACTCTTGAAGGAAATGATGATGCTCCCAGAGAACCGGGGGCTCTGCCCCTGTCATGCTGACCATGGGTTGAACCTCCAACGCCGCTGAAACCATGTCGTTTTACTACACCCTGAAAGCCTTTACCTTTTGACCAGCCTCTTACATCAACCCAGTGATCAGGTTTGAAAAGCTCTGCAGTAAGCACCTCACCCTCCTTAACCTGGCCCTCACTGAAGCCGGTAAATTCAACAACTTTTCTTTTTGGAGTTGTGCCGGCTTTCTTAAAGTGGCCCTGTTCAGCCTTTGTTGTGTGTTTTTCCTTCTTTTCGTCAAATCCAAGCTGTACAGCAAAATAGCCGTCCTTTTCTACTGTCTTGATCTGTGTGACAACACATGGACCGGCCTGAAGCACCGTACAAGGAATATTCTTCCCGTCTTTATCGAAGAGGGAGGTCATTCCAACCTTTTTTCCAATTAATCCCTGCATTTATAATAATCTTTACTTGTTTCATACTTTAATTTCCACTTCAACACCACTGGGAAGCTCAAGTTTCATAAGAGCATCGATGGTTTTTGGCGTGGAGCTGTATATATCGAGCAGCCTCTTGTAAGAGGAAAGCTGGAATTGATCCCGTGCCTTTTTATTCACAAATGGTGAACGAAGGACTGTATAAATCTTTTTGTGTGTTGGTAGCGGAATGGGACCGCTCACCACAGCACCTGTGGATTTTACTGTTTTTACGATCTTCTCAGCAGATTTATCGACCAGGTTATGATCGTAAGATTTCAGTTTAATACGAATTTTCTGACTCATTTTTAAAGAATTTTTCCTTTAGTAATTTCAACAATTCTGTTTGCTATTTCAGTGGGCACCTCTTCAAAGTGAGAAAATTCCATTGTTGAGGTCGCTCTCCCGGAGGTAAGGGTTCTGAGTACTGTAACATAACCAAATTTCTCAGCCAGAGGTACCTTTGCCCTGATGACTCTTAAGCCTGCTTTCGATTCCATACCTTCCACCTTGCCTCTTCTCCTGTTGAAATCGCTGATTACATCGCCGACATATTTTTCGGGTGTAACCACCTCTGTTGACATTATGGGTTCGAGCAGTACCGGATGACACTTCCCTGCAAAACGTCTGAATGCCTGCTTGGCTGCAATTTCAAATGAAAGTGCATCAGAGTCAACAGGATGATATGAACCATCTTTTAGTATAACTTTCAGGCTGTCGACCGGGAATCCTGCAAGCGGGCCATTTGACATCGCTTCAGTGAATCCCTTTTCGATTGAAGGAATAAACTCCTTCGGAATATTCCCGCCTTTTATTTCATTTATAAACTGGAGACCTCTTATTCCATCCTCTGCAGGCATCAGTTCCACTGTTATATCCGCATACCTTCCTTTTCCACCGGTTTGTTTCTTAAACACTTCCCGGAATTCTGCAGAAGAGGTGATTGCCTCCTTGTATGCAACCTGAGGCGGACCCTGGTTGCATGCCACGTTAAATTCCCTCTTCAGGCGGTCTATCAATATCTCAAGGTGAAGCTCACCCATACCATGTATTATTGTTTGTCCGCTGTCGGGATCAATTTTCACCTGGAATGTAGGATCCTCTTCAGCCAGTTTATTAAGCGCCAGTGACAGTTTGTCAACATCCGCCTGTGTCTTTGGTTCAATTGCAATACCGATTACCGGTTCGGGGAAATCCATAGATTCCAGCAAAATTGGTTTATGTATTGCACAGAGGGTATCTCCGGTTTTTAGATCTTTGAATCCCACTCCGGCGCAAATATCACCGGCTGATACGCTCTCTTTTGGTTTTTGTTTGTTTGCATGCATCTGGAAGAGACGGTTTATTCTCTCCCTTTTACCTGTCCGGATATTGAGGACAGTATCCCCTGAATGAAGGATTCCTGAATATATTCTCAGAAAAACCAGTCGTCCCACAAAAGGATCAGTAGCTATTTTAAATGCGAGAGCCGCCAATGGTTCTTCATTGTCCGGCTCGCGTTTGATATCATTATTATTCCTGGGGTCTGTTCCTTTTATAGCGCCAATATCGATCGGTGATGGAAGGAATGCTGCAACAGCATTAAGGAGGAGTTGTATACCCTTATTCTTAAATGCTGCCCCGCAAATAACCGGCACTGATGCTCCCAATATTGTCGATTTCCGCAATGCTGCCAGAACCTCTTGTACCGATATTGATTCATGATCCTCGATAAATCTTTCAAGCAGGGTATCATCGACCTCAGCAACAGCTTCAATAAGCTTTCCCCTCCACTCTTCAGCCTCATCAATAAGGTCGGCAGGAATCTCTTCAATATTGTACCTTGTTCCTGTCTCCGCATCGTTGTAATACATATATGCCTTCATATTAACAAGGTCGATAACACCCCGGAATTCTTCTTCTGAACCTACCGGTATCTGGATAGGCACCGGGTGAGATCCGAGTTTTACCCTCATCTGTTGCACAACACCGAAGAAATCGGCACCGGCCCGGTCCATTTTGTTAACAAAAGCTATTCTGGGTACCCGGTATCTATCTGCCTGTCGCCATACAGTTTCAGATTGAGGTTCAACACCTCCGACAGCACAAAAAACTGCCACTGCGCCGTCAAGGACTCTAAGTGACCTTTCTACCTCCACGGTAAAATCGACATGCCCCGGAGTATCAATGATATTGATCTTGTATTCCTCTTCCTTATATTTCCAGAATGTTGTTGTAGCAGCAGATGTGATGGTAATCCCTCTCTCCTGTTCCTGAATCATCCAGTCCATCTGGGCATTCCCGTCATGTACCTCACCCATCCTGTGCGTACGACCGGTATAAAACAGAATACGTTCTGTCGTAGTGGTCTTGCCGGCATCAATATGAGCCATGATTCCGATGTTCCTGGTATATTTTAAATTCTGATCCATTTACCTGCTGCTGCTGATATCAATTAAAATCTGAAATGAGCAAAAGCCTTATTGGCTTCGGCCATCCTGTGGGTATCCTCTTTTTTCTTGTAAGCACCGCCTTCAAGCTTATAAGCAGCCATAAGTTCTGCCGCAAGACGTTCAGCCATCGAGTGGCCAGTTCTTTTACGTGCAAAGGATATCATATTTTTCATGCTTATGCTTACTTTACGGTCGGTACGTATTTCCATGGGAACCTGGAAGGTAGCTCCTCCCACACGACGGGCTTTAACTTCAACCTGAGGTGTAACATTTTCAAGAGCCTGCTTGAAAATTTCAAGAGGAGTTTTTCCCTCGCTCTTGAATTTATCACCCACTATGTCAAGCGAGTCATAAAAAATCTGATAAGCAAGGTTCTTTTTACCATTATACATAAGATTGTTAACAAACCTCGTTACGTACGGATCATTATACTTGGGATCCGGTAACAGAATCCTCTTCTTTGGTTTTGCTTTTCTCATATCTTATTTCTTTAATGTTACTTCTTCGGCCTTTTTGCACCATATTTCGATCTTCTCTGAGTACGGCCATCTACTCCCGATGTGTCTAGTGCACCACGAATAAGGTGATAACGAACTCCCGGAAGGTCTTTTACCCTGCCACCCCTGATAAGTACAATGGAGTGTTCCTGCAGATTGTGACCTTCACCAGGTATATACGCGTTTACCTCTTTCTGGTTCGTAAGCCTGACCCTGGCTACTTTCCTCATAGCAGAATTTGGCTTTTTAGGGGTTGTAGTATAAACACGAACACACACCCCTCTTCTCTGAGGACATGAATCCAGAGCAGGAGCTTTACTTTTATCTACAAGTACCTTCCTGCCTTTTCTGACTAATTGCTGAATTGTCGGCATATTTTCAGTTATTTTTAGTATTAATCTTTGCCCAAAAAAATGGTCTGCAAAGGTATTGATTTAATTTATTTGTTTTATAAACAATCCAAAATATTTCTCCAAACCAATAATTCCCGTAATCATTTCATTCCTGAAATCACATTGAATCAGGTTTAAAACATATTCTGAAACTAAACTTAATCGTAAGTTGTGGACAGGTTTCTTCCCGACTTTTCCTGCAGAAAAAGGTTTTGTAAACTTACATTTGAAAGAAAAACCGGTACTCCTGAGTTTCAAAAAACTGTTGCAAAGAAAATAAAAATATTTATATTATGCTATCTTACTGGAACTGTTTTTAAAAAATTATTATTTTTGTCCGCGCTAAACCGGCAAAAATCACAACAAAAATAATATTATAATCAGACCGTTATGAAAACATTCCAGACTGACCAGATAAAGAATATTGCTCTTTTGGGAAACTCAGGATCAGGAAAAACAACTCTTGCTGAAGCTATGCTCTTTAATGGCGGTATCATAGAAAGAAGAGGAACAATTGACGGGAAAAATACAGTTTCCGATTATCGTCCAATTGAACATGAGAACGGAAACTCAATATTTTCGACCGTTCTTTATGCAGAATTTCAGAACAAAAAAATAAATATCCTTGATACGCCCGGCCTGGATGATTTCAGCGGCGGAGTAATTTCTTCACTTTATGCTGTTGACTCGGCAGTTATGGTAATAAATGTTCAAAATGGTGTTGAAGTGGGTACTGAGATACATTTTCGTCATGCCGAGAAAGAAAATAAGCCGCTAATCATAGTTGTAAACGGACTGGATCATGAAAAGACCAACTTCGATAAGTCATATGAGATGATGAAGGATCGGTTTGGTAATAGTGTTACACTCATTCAATTTCCTGTTAATGAGGGCGTTGGTTTCGATTCCGTTATTGATGTCCTTACAATGAAAATGCTCCGGTATCCAAAAGAGGGAGGGGAAGCCAGTGTTAGTGATATCCCGGATGAACATAAGGAAAAAGCCTTAGAACTTCACGGTGCTCTTGTAGAGAAAGCAGCCGAAAGTGATGAAGCCCTCATGGAGCTTTTTTTCTCAAATGACACTCTTACAGAAGAGGAGATAAGGTTAGGCATCGCAAAAGGTATTATATCACGGGGCATGTTCCCGGCATTCTGCATATCGGCAAAAAATAATATCGGCATTGACCGGCTATTGGAATTCATAGTAAACGAAGCACCCTCAATAACCGACATGCCTGCCCCAAAGAACAACAAAGGCGAAGAGGTAAAACAAAATCCTGCCGGACCGACTTCTGTTTTTATCTTTAAATCTTCAATTGAGGAACATATAGGAGAGATCAATTATTTCAGGGTCTATTCCGGAAAGATCACTGAAAATCTCGACATTATAAACAGCAACAACGGTACAAAGGAAAGACTGTCACAGCTTTATATATGCGCCGGGAAAAACAGGACAAGAGTCCCTGAACTTCACACTGGTGATATCGGCGCTTTCGTGAAACTGAAAAACACGAGAATGGGCCATACCCTTAATACACAGGGAAATAACTGGAAATATGAGGGTGTTATATTTCCTGAGCCTAAATACCGTACGGCTATTAAAGCAGTGAGTGAAAGTGATGATGAAAAGCTGGGTGAAGCACTAAATAAGATTCACCTTGAAGATCCGACAATCCTGATTGAATATTCAAAGGAACTGAAACAGATCATTGTACACGGGCAGGGTGAATACCACCTGAATATTATGAAATGGCATCTTGATAATATCTACAGGATCCCTGCAAATTTCAATTCCCCGAAGATACCATACCGTGAAACAATCACGAAAGCAGCACAGGCAGATTACCGCCATAAAAAACAGTCGGGAGGTGCAGGTCAGTTTGGAGAAGTACATTTGATTATTGAGCCTTATGAAGAGGGATCATCGCCACTGACCATTCAGAAAACAGGCGGAAAAGAGATCAAGCTGTCAATCAGAGATACCGAAGAGATAAATCTTGCCTGGGGCGGTAAGCTTGTTTATGTTAACTGTATAGTGGGAGGATCAATCGACGCACGCTTCATGCCAGCGATACTCAAGGGTATCATGGAAAAAATGGAAGTGGGTCCGCTCACCGGATCCTATGCCCGCGATATAAGGGTTTATGTCTATGATGGCAAAATGCACCCGGTTGACTCAAACGAGATATCATTCAGGCTCGCCGGCCGTAATGCTTTCAGCATTGCATTTAAAAATGCAAACCCAAAGATCCTTGAACCTGTATACGATGTTGAGATCATGGTCCCATCCGACCGTATGGGTGATGTGATCAGTGATCTTCAGGGCCGTCGCGGCATTGTGCTGGGAATGTCGAGCGAAAAGAGGTTCGAGATTATCAAAGCGAGAGTTCCTCTTGCTGAAATGAACAAATATTCCACAGCCCTGAGTTCCATAACAGGCGGACGGGCATTCTATTCAATGAAATTTGCTGAATATATCCAGGTACCGGGTGAAGTGCAGGAAGCAGTGATTAAAGCATATACGGAAGAAGAAGAAGAATAGAAGACTTTAAATTTAAAATAAGAGAGGCTGTCTTAAAAGCCTTTTATATTCTTTATTTTTCTTATTAATCATTAAAAAGAAAATCCCGCAACTACAAATAGTTGTTCCCTGTCAGGATTAAGGATTACCTGCCCGGTAACAGGTATTGAGAACGTTTTAGTAAGTTGAATAACTTTTGAAGTTCCAATGCCCACATTACACAAATTGAATTCCCCGTCGGTTGTATGCCATCCGTCACCCGCTCCTGCTAACAAACTGAAGTTCCTGAAAGCATAATCTACCTGGAAATACATATCACCACCGGCTGTTGCTGCTCCACCAGCTTCATTTATAATATAGTTAGCACCTAGTGACAATCCACCGGTAGTAAAACATGTATTTATCTCCATTGCATGACTCCCGGTAGTTTTGGAAAAATCAAATACATTGAGTCCGGGGTAGTAATAATCAGTTATTCCAAAGCTCAAACCTACCGGAAGAGAGAATGAAATGTACGGGTCTGCTTCAGCATAACCTGCTGCATCAAATGAGCCCCATACACCTACAGTCAAACCTCCCGTCATGAACTTCACGCTTGGTTGTAGAGACGGACCAGATCCGAATTTTGTTCCACGCCATATATAATTCGTGAATACATCGATACCTACACTGAAATTTGATTTTGACTCTTCTTCTTGTGCCCTCACCTGGCAGGTTGTAATTATTAGTAAAACAACCAATCCTGTAAAAAATAACGTTTGTTTCTTCATGACCGAAAATTTTAATTAAAACTAATTGACAATGCAATAATACTAATATTTTAACATACCCCCCCTTGTTTAATAGTATTATTTAATTTTATTACATCT
>Ga0315550_1000038_pt1:0-7500 | contig 73122 bp, 56 predicted proteins | sample SalMarSW160190MG_2_FD_203100 | JGI IMG/M metagenome (GOLD analysis project Ga0315550, IMG submission 203100) | Salt marsh sediment microbial communities from the Plum Island Ecosystem LTER, Massachusetts, United States - Salt Marsh Sediment SW1601-90 ...
ATATCAGTATTATAATATAAATACTGATACATTGTCAAGAAAAATATTAAAAAAAGAGAAATATTTTTTCGATGGTATGAAAAACCTTAATTTATAATATCTTCAGGAACTTTCGATTTATCTGGCCTTTCCCTTAACCAATTAGTAAACTGATGTTGAAGGAAGTAATATTATCGAACTTTTTTGCTTGACAAACAAATGCAAAAAAATATAATATGTAAATGTCAAAAAAAAGGAGGAGAAAAATATTGTTTTTTGCGTCCATTAAGGCTAAAACGGGACATGAAACAAAAAAGCCAATCGTAGAAAAAACCACTTGTGATACTGATGCAAAGTTTAATCCAAATCCTTCTCCTACCCAGGAGAACATTGACGATGGAAGAATACTAGGCGATAATCTTATGACCATCGACCTTACATCTATTGGTATGCCTGGTGATGGGTATGACAATGCAGGAATAACATGGGATGGTACCTGTCTATATCTGGTTAATATGTTTGACAACACTCTATATATGATAGATCCAACTGGTCCGGCAATTATAACCTCCTTTTCATTGCCATACAACCAAACCTGGGGACTTGGACATGAGTTAAATCTCTGGGCAAGCGAAAGTGCGTCGAATATATGCTATGAGATTGCCGGTTCTGGTTACCTTTTCTTTTTCCAGATTGCTGCAAGCTTACCGGGTGATATTAGCGAGTGGTGGGCTGACGGAGAACTTTGGGTCTTTGCAGTTGGTGGTTCAAACAAGATATACAAATTCGCAATTCCAGACGGAACATTGCCGGACTCCCTTGGTGATCCTGCATGGACCTATATCTCTCAACGGGGTTTGAGCTATGACCCTTACAATAATACCTTCTGGCTTGGTGGCTGGAACAGTAATATGGTCTGGGAGATAGATGCTGCAACAGGAACCCCCTCATGTCTTTTTCTTTTAATAACGTTGCCAGCCTTGCATATGACTGGCAATCCACACTATACCCGACACCAGTTTTATGGTTAGCAACAAATGAAGCACAAAACTACATTTTTATGGTCGATGCAGACAATCCAGAACCAGGTGTTTCTGAAAAACCTCCAGAGCCAACACCTCTCATTTTCAAACTCTTCCAGAATATCCCTAACCCTGTTAAGGATGGAAAGACAGCCATATCCTACATAACAACAAGCAAGGACTCTGTAACATTAAGAATCTGCGACATATTAGGAAGGCTTGTAAAAACACTCACAGAGAGTTCTTACAAAAATGCAGGGCGGAGAACTGTTTACTGGGACTGCCGTGATAATAATCATCATCCTGTTTCTATTGGTATCTACTACTATAAATTGAGTGTAGATGAGAGATCTTTAACAAAGAAGATGATTATTATGAAATAAGAAATGGAATATTTAATTAAAGGTTCCTACTTTGTAAAGAGTTTTCTCTATCTTAATTTTTTTTCTTGACAAAATGCACATAATTGCATATAATCTATTGGTTTAAAAGTTTAAGGCATATGAAAAGTTTAACTTTAATAGTATTTTTGACTGTCTTTCTTACTCATTTATATGGACAAACTGAGATAGGTAAAACATCTCAATCCGCTGGACACTATGTTTACATAGGAGAAGGTGATGAACTTCTGGTAAATGTTCAAATATGGGGACAGGTAAAAAACCCTGGACTTTATTCCCTACCGGAGGAGAGTAACATAGTAACATTGGTATCTCTTGCCGGCGGTCCAACGGAGAATGCAGACCTGTCGAAAATTAAGGTTACCAGGAAGGGTGTCAAAAAAGATTCCCTGTATACCGTTAATTTGAAAAAATCATTACTGGATGGAAGTAAAGAGAGAATAACCTTGAAACCAGGAGACATAGTTGAGATTATGCCTTCCGCCTTTTACAATGTCAGCAATTTTGTACGATTCATTACTCAGATCAGTATGGTTGCAGTTATATACTATCAAATATTTGGAAAATGAAAATGAAGCAAAAAAATAACAAAGAAGAGCAAGACACTCATATTGATATAATTGCGTACCTCAAAGTTCTCTGGAGGAGAAGACTGGTTATGGGAACTGCTGTAGGAGCAACACTCATGTTTACGGCTATATACACTCTAATTTCTCCAAAGATATATGAAGCGTCAACAAGTATTCTCTTGCAACAGATACCAGAGGGAAAAGAAACTTTTCTAACACCCTGGGAATATACCGGGGTAAGGGACAATTTCATTCAGAATCAATCACAGATTTTAAAGTCAAGAACAAACCTTAAATTGGTTATTGACAGAATGAAGGAAAACTATAATGACGAGAATCTTCCAATCTTCAAGAATCCCGACCCAATTACCTTCCTTGCATACAATATAATTGTGAAACCCATAGAGAGAACCGATATAGTGAATATCCTCGTCCATTCAACAAGTCCTGGGGAAGCTGCAGTGATTGCAAACACCGTTGCAGAAAACCTTCTTGTTCAATCTCGAAAAACAGCACGAAGCGAGGTAACGGAGATTAGAAAATTTCTTGAAGACCAGATAAAGATTGTTGAAAATAATCTTAAGAATTCTGCAGATTCTCTAAGATTCTTCAAGGAAAATAACAAAGTTTTTGCTCTTTCAACTGAAGCACAAGCTCTGTTCAGCAAATTATCTACGTTTGACAAAGAATTCAACGAAGCAAACGCCAATTACTTGACAAAAAAGAAAACATTCACCTTTCTAAAGAACAAGTACCAACAGAATCAAAAGAACATAATAACCGACATAACAGAGACGAAAAGCCCTGTAATTCTTAACTTGAGAGAAAAACTCATAAAGCTGGAAACCGATTACTCAAACTATCTTCTTCAAGGACTGAGTGATAGTCATGCCAAAATGCAGAGAATCAAAACCCTTATCAATGATACGAAAAACCACTTGCGGGAAGAAGCAAAAAAACTAATGGCCTCTAATGCTGAAAAAACCGACCTTTTGACACAAAATCAAAAAATCACTGAGGAAATAGCCTCTCTTGAGGTGGAAATTGTTGCTTTTGAGGCAAAGCAGTCTGCAATCGCCAAAATTCGGAATACCTACGAACATCAGTTTTCCAAATTACCTTCCAAGGAATTAAAATTGGCTCAATTAGAAAGGGCTTACAAAATCAACGATAACATCTACGAAATGCTAATGGAGAAATATGAAGAGGCAAAGATAACTGAAGCAGGACAATTAGGAAATGTCAAGATAATAGATAAAGCATTTGTCCCATCCTTCCCTATAAAGCCAAACAAAAAAAAGAATATACTCTTTGCCCTGCTGGTTGGTATTGGAATAGGACTTGTCTTTACAGTTTTTACTGAGTATCTCGACACTTCTATTAAGGAACCAAAGGATATTGAAGAATTTGTAGGAGAACCAACCCTTGGTGTCATTCCGGACATGAATGGAAAGAACCTTGCGAAAAGATGCAAAGGAAACGGCAAAGTACCTAGCATTAGGAAACTACTGCTAAGTAACTATGCACCACGCTCGACTATTTCAGAGTCATATAGAGCTTTAAGGACGAATTTACAATATTTCAATACCGATAAACCCGTTAAATCACTCCTGCTAACAAGCACTCTGGCAAAGGAAGGAAAATCAACAATTGTTTCGAATCTTGGAATAACCTTGAGCCAGCGTGGACTAAAAACCGTTTTGGTCGACGCCGATTTAAGGAAACCAATGATTCACAAACTATTCAACGTTAAGATGGTACCCGGACTTACTGACTGGATAATAAATCCCGAATTGAGAATCGATGAAGTTTACAAGAAAACATCCATCGAAAACTTATACATCATCACTTGTGGAAGCATTCCACCGAATCCGACGGAACTACTTGAGTCCAAAAAAATGGTCCGTATCCTTGAAGTGTTAAAACAGAATTTCGACTTTATTCTATTTGATTCTCCCCCAATTATGGTAGTCACGGATGCTGTTGTGGTTTCACGCATAATTGACGGTGTTGTTCTTGTTATAGAAACAAGAAGAACAAGAAGAGATATCATATACAAGTCAAAAGAAATTATCGAAAACGTTGGAGGAAAACTTCTTGGAGCAATTCTTAACAAAGCAAGATTTAGTAAGGTTGACCATATCTACGGTGGATATTCCGGATACGGATACTATCACTATTACGGTTATGATAAGGATGTGAAAAACAGTAAAAAGAAAAAAATTAAAACTCATAAAGGAGGTTTGAAGTGAAATATTTTTCAGCAAATATGCTCGTTCTTTCTTTGGTAATGCTCTTAGCAATCACACTCAGCGCTGAATTCAATAGAACCACAGGCTTAATTGACATTCCAACGGCTTATATCCTTCCTGCAAAGGTATGGAAATTCAGTATGAATGGTTCCGTTACCACAACAAGCAAAAACATATGGGAGAAAAAACCTGCAGACATGGATTTTTCCGTTTCGTACGGAATCGCGGGAAAGGCAGAACTCGCGCTTTCTATGTTCACGTTTAAGGATTATGTACTGGACCTTACGTATGTTCTAACAAATGAGACGATAAATGTACCAGCGATTGCTTTCGGCATACAAAACATCACTTACAGTAGGTTTATAACCGAAGTTGGAAGAGGAGAAGATATCGATGATGCAGCAGTTGAGCACGTAGCAGGTCAGAAAAATGGATGGGGCGATGATGCAACATATCCAAGGAGAGATAGTGAGCAATTCTCTGTTTACTTTGTAATGAGTAAAGCTTTCGGTTCCTGGGGCCAATATCATCTTGGAATAGGAAGGGGTAGATTCGTTGGATACGGTTCAAGAAGTAAGTACTTTAACACGGATATCTATAGTGATACCGAACACAACGATGCAATAGGATTATTCTGGGGAGCAGCATTTGACTTCTTCCAGGGATTTGGACCAATGATCGATTTTGATGGAAGGGATTTCAATATAGGATTACAGTATCGCTCTCCCTACTTCACTATATCTATGGCTGCAGTAAAACTTGAACATAGGTTGGGTGGTATGCAGGCATTGTATCCAAGATTTGCAATCGGTGGTTCCGCAACCACTCAGGCAGTTGTTGAAGAAAGAGAAATCAAGCAGTCAGGAACTCTGACAGGCAAAATCTGGAACAAAAAGACTGCCAAACCATTAAAAGCAGTTATTTCTTTCCCGGGGAGTGACCTTGGGAGTATTATATCATTGGAAAAAACTGGAACCTTCAGAATCTCGCTTCCATCGGGAATTTATGTAGTTAGGTCCTCAACACCAGGTTACTATTGGAAACAGAAAAAGGTAAGAATCGCACCAGGGAAAACCACAATATGTAATTTTGCAATGAAGAAAAAGGAGAAAGGTAATAAGTAAATGAATACTAAATCCCTTGTTTTAGGAATAATAGTCGTAATTACTTTTAGCGGTGTTGGATTCTTCGCAATTCAAAAATCTGCTCCTCCTCAATCTTCTGATCCCTCGCCTATTGAGATATGGAAGCAAACTCAGACTGCTCTTGCGGCAAGTGTCGCACACTCCATAATTGACCCTGTCTTAGACAATGATCCATTTGCAGTCAGTATGAATATTTCGGAGATCAGGAACAACATCGTTGGGCTGTCCTATTTAATTATCGTGAACAAAAACGGTAAAATACTTCTCCATCCAGACTCTTCTCAAATAATGCAGGACTACAACCCAACGAACTTACAACCTCTGGATGACAAGAAAAACGTCATTCAGTCTATTAAAAAGGATGACAAAGAGATCTTTGATATAGCCGTACCTGTATCACTTGAAGGTGTGAAACAGGGAGAAATACACTTAGGAATTATCAAACCATGGAATGATGAGCAAAATGCAGAACCTTCCAATCTAGCAAAAATACTAATCATTGCAGCTGCATTTATAGGATTGGTGCTCACAATCATTGGAGCAGTAGGCGCATCAAAACCAGCAAAGACAATCACACCTACCATATCGAAAAATGAAATAGAAAAACTAAAAAAGGAAAAAGAAGAACTCACAGCTAACATTGGTGAATTAAAGAGAGAAATCACTAACATTTCCAAGCAGAAGACTCAGGTTACTGGCGACGAAACAAAGCTAAGTGAAACAATTGCAAAACTGCGAACCGAGGAAACAAAACTAACCGAAAGCATTGATGAGAAAAAGGCGGAATTTATTAAGTTGGAACAGAAACACGAAGCAATGGGTGCTTCTCCGTCTGACATTGATGATTTCAAAGATCAACTCTCCTCTAAAGATAGTGAACTTGAGGAACTAAAGAATCAGATTGAAAATATGAAAGCCAAATTGGATGCAAAACCCCGGGCAGAAACCCCGCTTCCAACAGAAGACATTGAAGAAATCAAGAAGGAAGAATTAGAACTTACGCAAAGAATAGTAAAAAAGAGAAGGGAAGAAATAATACTGTCTCAAAAAGTTGAATCTAAAAGGAAAGAAGAACTTGCTCTCGAAAGAAAGATAGAGGCACTTACAAAGAAACTCAAGGAAATGGGAAAAACTTCTTAATTCCTATTGAATAATAAATCTTAAAAATACTTCCCTAAATACTGGTTTTTACAAACCAGAGGGAGCTTTTCATTCAAATTTCAATTCCTTAGAAGAAAAATATTATGATTAACCACGAACTATCGGAAATTTTCTCCTTGCTTGCAGATGCATCTGAATTTAAGGAAGAAAATCAGTTCAAGGTTATTGCCTATAGAAAAGCATCGGGAATTATCAAAGATTTCCCTCAAAATATTGGAGAATACGCCAAAAACAATTCTCTTAAGGAAATCCCTGGTATTGGGGTAGGTATTGCAAAAAAGATAACCGAATACATTGAAACAGGTCGGATAACAAAATTCGATGAAATAACGGAGGAAATTCCTAACGGCATTCTGGAAATGTTTAAAATTCCATATCTTGGTCCAAAAACATTAAAACTCGCTTATGAGGAATTGGCAGTGGACAGCTTAACAAAACTGAAAAGAGCAATATCTTCCGGAAACCTCGCACTTCTCACGGGAATGGGCAAGAAAAAGGTAAAAAGGATTTCGGAAGCAATTCAACTTTTCCTAAAATCTGAAATAGGAAAAAGGAGATTCATCATTGGAGATATTTATCCCTTAATCGAAGAAATTGTCGAAGAACTCGGGAAGGTCGCATCAAGAATTACACCATGCGGTTCTTACAGAAGAATGAAAGAAACCGTGGGAGATATTGACTTACTCGCAGTAAGTGATAAAGGAGCTGACATAATTCAATTATTTACAAGACTCCCTTTCGTCAGAAAACTCATCGTTTCCGGTAAAACGAAAGCCACTATACTGGTTAATAAACCTCCCGTTAAGATTGATATTAGAATTTCTGAAGAAGATTCTTTTGGTGCTTGCTTGCAGTATTTCACAGGTTCTAAATCACACAATGTAAAACTGCGCTCGTTTGCGAAATCCAAGAAAATGAAAATCAACGAATATGGTGTCTTCAAAGGAACAAAAAAAGTTGGAGGAAAAACA
>Ga0315550_1000038_pt1:12500-73122 | contig 73122 bp, 56 predicted proteins | sample SalMarSW160190MG_2_FD_203100 | JGI IMG/M metagenome (GOLD analysis project Ga0315550, IMG submission 203100) | Salt marsh sediment microbial communities from the Plum Island Ecosystem LTER, Massachusetts, United States - Salt Marsh Sediment SW1601-90 ...
TGGTTAACGGTAATGGCAGGTTTTCAGAAATCATTGCACAATCATAGAGTTCAAACAACGAATGGAATTACGAGTATTGCAACATATAGAACTGCACCTTTTGAACTGACTGCAGGTCTGGGATTCAGGGTTGGTTCAGTCGAGATTCACGGTTTGCTGAGTCAAGATTTCCCGTTCACCTATGGATATTTCCTAACTGGTGAAGAAGGACCTGTCTTTACAAAGGTAAGCGCAACTTACTTCTTTTAGGTAAAAAACAGCAATCAGCAAATAGAAAACAGTTATAGATCAAATAAGTAAGTCAGATTTTAGGTATAAAGTCTCTGGTCTTCGGTCTCATATCTGAATAGAACGGGGATGTAGCTCAATTGGGAGAGCACCTGCCTTGCACGCAGGGGGTCGGCGGTTCGAGTCCGCTCATCTCCACCATTAAAAAAGCGAGAGACAAAGTCTCTCGCTTTTTTAACTAGAAAACTGCGAATAAAAAATTCAAAGGTATTGTTTTCGAATTCCTCCTTACGCAGGCAAATAAGTAGAGGCGGACCTATGTGTCCGCCCTTTGTTGGAAATTTCATTAAAAACAAGATAACCTAAGAATCTCATTACGAATATTTTTACATACACACTTCTGAAGCAATCGCATATTCACTCTCACCTCAGTATGAGATTGCCACACTCCCAGAGTTTACACTAAATGAAGTGAATGTGGTCGTTCGGAATGACACGCTTCTTAAAACATTGTCATTCTGATGAGTGCAGTAGTTTCTGAGTTACGAAGAATCTCGCTTTTTCCAGCTATGAGATTACTTCGGCAGTTACACACCCCTAAATCCCCTCTTTTTAGAGGGGACTTGTAATACTCACAATGACAGATAGTGAAGTGAATGCTCAAAACGATATTAACGAACAAAACGATTCACAAGACCGTAAGGCACGAAATCACGAAAATTAGAAACCCTTAACATATAACTAAAAGGTTAGAATCTTCTTTGCTCAACTGGATTCCTGTCCCTATTACCTTTATCGTATGCTGCTTTTCAATATCTCCATAACAAGCTCGTCGTAGGACATGCCTATCTCTTTTGCTTCTGCTGGTAAGTCCGAAATTTCCGTCATCCCTGGAATTGTATTTATTTCAAGCACATAGGGAACTTCGTTACCCTTTATCACAAAATCAACCCTCGAGAATCCTCGACAGCCTATGAGCCTATGTGTATCAACAGCCATCTGCTGAACCAATCTGGTTGTCTTCTCATCGAGCCTTGCGGGAACAATAAATTCCGTCATACCCTCTGTGTATTTTGCTTCGTAATCGTAGAATTTCTTTTTGGATACCAGCTCAAGTATAGGCAAACTGTATGCATCCCTTCCCGTACCCAGGACACCACAGGTGGCAGTCATCCCGTCTATGTATTCCTCTATAAGAAAACCCCCAAATCTCTCCATCTCTTTTGAAAACCTATCCTTCAATCCATCATTCGCGCTTATTATCTCTGCTCCAACACTTGAGCCTTCTTCTATTGGTTTCATAAACATAGGGAATCCAACCTTCTCAATCGCTTCCTGTGTAGATTTTGCAATTTCTTTCCAATTTTCAAACTCATAAAATTCAGGTGTTAAAATACCCTCTTTTTGAAGAATCCTTTTTGTTATTGACTTGTTCATTGCAATTGCTGATGCAAGCAGACCACTGCCTGTGTAAGGAATGCTCAGAAGATCAAGCACACCCTGCACACTCCCATCTTCCCCTGGTTTTCCGTGCAGAATATTGAAAACAACATCTATGTGCTCTTCTTTGAGTCTGGTTATGAAGTTCTTATCCATATCTATCGCCACAACATCCAACCCTTGCCTTGCCAACGACTCAAGAATATTCTTCCCTGACCTTAAAGATATCTCTCTTTCACTAGACCAACCACCCATCAGGACACCAATTCTTTTATCCTTAAAAGAACTCTTCATTTTACCTCCCACAGCTCTATTGCCCCATTCCCATCTTTTTTAACTCTTCAAGTGCTCTTGCTGTGCCTTTCCACAGCAGTTCCCCTGTAATTTCCATTGCCTGACTTTCTGTCAGTTCCTTTGGATTTATTCCAAAACCCATTGAAAAACCTTCTTCGAATAGTTCCCGACCTTCTGGAGTTATCTTTCCTGAAAGAACGAGCACAAAAATCCCATTCTTTTTTCCAAATTCAAGAACCTTACTCGCTACCTTACCATATTTTGTTTGTTCATCTACTTTGCCCTCTCCCGTAATAAGCAAGTCTGCATCCTTACACTTCTCAGCAAAACCTGTAATATCCATCAACTCATCTACCCCACTCCTTATTTCGGCATCCAGAATCCCGAAAAAACCTGCAGCGATGCCACCAGCTGCGCCTCCACAAGCCATTGTTGAAACATCCTTCCCAAACTCCCCTTTAATCACATCAGCAACATTCTTCAGTGCATTCTCCATAAAAGCTACATCTTTATTCGATAAACCTTTTTGTTTTCCGTAAACGCTCACCGCTCCTTCACTCCCGAGTAATGGATTTTTGACATCCGCAGCCACAACAAGTTCAACGTCCCTAAGTCCTCTATATACCTTAGTTCTATCTATGCTTTTAATCTTTCTAAGTTCCTTTCCACCATAGCCAACTTCCTTTCCTGTATTATCAAGAAATCTCACACCTAATGCCTGCATACAACCAACACCCATATCTATCGTTGCACTATCGCCAACGCCTACGATAATTCTCTTTACCGCCTTTTCAAGCAGAGTCTTTATGAACTCACCTGTACCGTAAGATGTAGTAACAAGAGGATTCCTTTCTTCTTCACCAATAAGAGAAAGTCCAGAAGCCTTGGCCATTTCAACAACACCAGTTCCTGAGTTGAGAATGCCGCATAACGAAGAGATCATCTTTCCTGTGGGTCCTGTAACCTCGAGATTTACAAATTCACCTCCGCAACTAAAAAGAAGACATTCCAGGAAACCATCTCCCCCATCTGATAGAGGAAATTGAACAACGGAAGCGCCCCGATACACATCTCTTATACCATGAATAATTCCAATGCAGCTATCCATAACACCGATGGAACCCTTGAATGTCGTCGGAGCAACAACTATTTTCATATCTTCTTCTGGTTTATGCGGACCCGTAAGTTAGCGCTCCCTCTTTCACTAACACAAAATTCCCAAATAAGAGAATCTTCCAGAGTTAACTGGATTCCTGCCTCTGTTTTCGCAGGGGTGACATTCTTTCGCAGGAATGACGGCTTTGTTGTGGTATGTTATTTTCGTAATTTCCACTTTCTCATTTTCGTGTTTCATAGTCTTCGCTCTAATGTCTTTCTTAGAACGTTCATATCCTTTTATTCGTTAATATCGTTTCGAGTTGCTTAGGTCACTTTCTCCTTTTACAGGCGAAGCCATTTGTTTCACAGTACAAAGTGCGTTAGTTTACAGCGAAGTGTTTTATTACAGCATAGCGTTTAATCTCCGATTTACCCTTTCTCCATTTCACTCATCACTCCTCACTCATCGATCTTTTATTTCACCTCCACAGTAGCCTTGTCCGTTCCGGTATTCAATGCAAAATCCATTACTTTAATAACAACGGTTTTCTCGCCCTTCTCTTTTGCTTTGATGGTAAAACTAAATTCTTCTCCGAAACTGTCAAAAATGCCATCAACCGGAAGAACAACATTCCAGCTGCCTCCATTTACCGAATACGAACATGAATTGACTATAGAAAGTTTATCCTCTGCTTCTACTTTTAGTTCGATATTTTCTCCCCTTACCTTCGATGATTTTACCCTTACCTCTGGCGGTGAATTATCCACAATGAACGGTTCTGAAACCAACTCCACACCCAATGCACGAGTAGCAGGATTATCCGGCATATCACTTGCACTTAGTTTTATAGTATAAAAACCGTCCGGCAAAGCCGTTTCATCCCAGATAAAGGATTTGCTCTTCAGGTTCTTCTTAAGTTGTTTCCATTCCTTCTCTTCCTTGCCTTTGTATGAAAATATAAAACTCAGTGAATCTCCGTCCGGGTCAGTTGCTTTCCAGTATGCACACCTTTTTCCTTTTTGAAGCCTGTAAACGGTTACTGGAAGTTCAAAACCAAGCGCTTCGTAATATGTTTTCTGTTTTTCTGTTAAAGGAGTCATTGCCGCAAAACCGGCATTTGCATTTCCTCCAGCGTTTATCCCAACAGGGCACACAATCAACTTTTCTATAACCGGACTTCTATTTTCCGGAAGATACGAAATTGTGACAACCTTCAAAGTTGGTGATTTATAACCACTTGCAGTGGAAAGCTTGCCTTTTATCTGAATGAACCGTGAGGGTGAAACATTGATCCTCTGTCCCTTCTTCATCTTTTTCCAATCAGTCCATTCGTCAGAAGGATTTTCCTTGTTTCCGACTCTTAGTGCTAATGAGAAAGACGTTCCCTTTGGAGTATCAACATTCCAATCGACTTTTCCAAACACGGATTTTCTACCCGTATCAAAGACATCGGACGTTATTGACCCCGTACTTGAGAAGTTTGGACCAATGACCAAAACATCCCCAATGTTTCCTGTAAGGACAACCCGTGAATCTCGTTTGTATCTACCTATCTTAAGTATTGGAGCAACATCAAATCGGTTCACTTGCTCTACATTACCCTTACTATCCGAACTGTACAGCCTACCATTTTCCGTTCCGAGCAGAATCCTTCCTTGAGTAAAATCCGAAATAGAATATATTGGTGGCGTTGGACATTTCCACAGAGTGGTAACTGTTTTCTTAACTTCGTCATATTTATAAAGCAAACTAACATCGGTTTTTTGATCTCCAGATGGAATTTTCCCTCCCCCGAAAAATGAAGTATATGAAGGTAAAGGAGGTGCGGCAGGTTTACTAATGGTCGAGAAAAATATTGAGTTTTCGAACCCTACTATCGAGTGCACCTCATTCTCCTTTGCATCATAAAGCACTTCGATATTATCCTTACTAAGAAACTTAATGAAAAGCCCATTCGGTTCTGTTCCAGCATACAATTCTTTGTTAACCAGACAAAGCGAAACAACATGGTTTTCATTCGAACTGTAATAAACTTCACCCTTTCCATCGGGTTTTATCCTAAAAACCTTCCCCCTATCGCCTGTTGCAGCAAAAAGCATTCCCTTCTCATCAAGAACCAGATCCCATATGTATTTCTCCTGCGTGCTGTAGAACTCCTTTGCTTTACCGTTTCGAGAGAGTTTGTAGATGATACCCGAAGGGCTTTCGCCAATAAACAGGTTATCTTGCATGTCAATTGCGAGTGCGTAAATCTCAGCACCCTTTTTTGAAGTAAAAACTGTGAATACCTGCTTGTTTCTGTTAATTCTGTAAACATTTCCATCGTTTCCCGATGAAACGTAAAGATTCTCTTTGCTATCAAGAGCACAGTCCCATAAGAATATTTCGGTTGACTTGAAAAGCGTATCAATACTGGGACCAAGACTTATGAATCCACTGGTTCCAATCGTTATATTCTCAATGCTGGACTTCATCTCTACTTCTTTTCCTTTCCATTTTATCAGCCTCGACATTGAGCCAAAAACAAGACCAAATGAATACAATATGAAAATCGAAACAATAAAACCTCTTTTCATCAACCCTCCCTTAGTCGACAATCTTCAGTGTAATCATCTTGCTCCCGGAAACAACACAATCGAATTCCTTTTCTTTCCTCGACACAATAGAACCCCTGGTGAATCTACCTTCACCCAAACCTTGAGAATCCTCAAGCAGATGCAGCATTGAGGAAGGAAGAGAACTTAATTCAAAACCCCTAATAAACATCCCTGGTTTTCTGGATAGAAGCAGGCAGTAAAGAAGATTGTTTCTTGGACTGAGTTTCAGAATTTCAATCAATTGACCTTTTCTCTCTGCAATGTATCTATTAGGTGCTCTTTCCATCTCAAGACCCATCATTGCAGCCGCTCCAACCACCGCAATAGATGCAACAGAATCGGTGTAGGTCTTAGGAATCCTCAGCACGAATTCCTCTCGCATCTTTTCTCCTTTAAGTCCTCTCAGAAATATTTCAATGCTAACCTTATCTCCCCTTTTAACGGTAAATGCTCCAGGTTTTGCATTGACTATTATTGCCGATTTTTCTTCCTCACTTATCTTTGCTGTAATATCAACACCCTTAACTTTTATAACTTCAAAATGATCATCCAGGATGATTTTCAGCACTTGGTTAATATCGTTCATTGCTTTAACATAAGCATTAGTTCCAGAGAACAAATTCCTTATATTCACATCTGCATATTTGTCAAGTTTCAAATTCATTTCCATCGAGATTGTCAGATTTCCAAATCCTCTTGCCTGAGCAAGTATTGCATTGGAAAACGAAATCCCCAAAAAAAACGGTGTGAGTTCCTTGTGTTGAACCACATCAAAATGAAATTTCCTCTTGTTTTTTGCGCTAATAACTGTGACATTAAGAGATACTGTTTCAGCTTTTGTTCCCAATACGCCGTATACGCCATTCCTTCTGTCCTGCATTATTGCTCCTACTTCCCGTTCTGGACTTGCAATCTTGAACGATGTCATCTGACTCGGCAAAACTGCGTAAACGTATGCTGTGGTCATTGGAATGGATGTTTTTCCAGAGTAGTAAAGTGGGTGACCAAAAATATATACGTCGTTTTCTTCAATGTAACTCACGGTTCCAACCGCACCAATTGAAGCATCTCCACCAACGAGTCTTCCAGCAACCGCTGAACCAAGAAACAATGAATCTCTTCCCATCTTTCCGTCACTCGAACTACCTCCTAAGACGGTATTGAAACCCCTTTCCTTAAAGAAATCATCGATATTTTTGACCATTCTCTCATCGAATCCCGAAACAGATAGAGGCGTTCTAATTCTTTTAAGTGTAACTCCCGAATAAGGTGACATTTTTCCTTCACCTTGAATCTCAAATTCGTCTCCATCATTTTCTTCTCCGGTTATATCCTGTTTTGCTGCAAGAATGTTTTCAATTGGTGTAATACCTGTTATTGGTTCTATGGAGAAAGACCAGGCATAGGCAACAGCCCCAATAATTTTCTTATCTATGAAGACAGGGCTACCACTCATACCAGAAATTATACCTGTTTTCTCGAGACCTGCTCCGCTCAAACGCGCAATAATGAGTTCTCTGTCCGGACCTGCTTTTTTCAAAACCCCGAGTATCTCCACACCGAATGTATCAACCTTGTTGCTTCCAAAAACACTAATACCATAACCTTTCATACCCGCCTTTACTGAATCCACTGGCATTATGGAATGAGGTAAGACTGCGACAGAAGGCAAAAGAAGAAACCCCAATGCAAAACCATAATTCCACACAGAATGTAGCTTATCGAAGAGTTTTTTCACACAACCTCCTTAAGTACTTTTGTGAACCGGATTCTCTACCAGCTGTCATTCCATCTTCTTAGTGTCGGAAACAATTTTTCTAATTTCCTTTTTGCATCCTCTTCCGAGATTCCAGTATCGTCTGACATATACCTTGCAGACCTTTCGATCAAATCTTCCATCTGGATGGTTGGCTCATTAAATTCTCCATCTTCATAGCATTTGATACAGTAATCCTCGCTGAAAGTTCCATCTGGATTTGAGCCGAATTTATCATCCTCTATTGGTAATCCGCAACTCTGACAAATACTCTCGATGTTTCCCCACATTTCCTGCCTCCTTTTTAGTTTTCGTCAGTTTATCAGATTTACATACTTTTGTCAACTCTTACTTATTAATGGATTTTTCAACAAAAAAGACTTGACTTTTAGGCAAAATAACTATAAAGAAAGAATTGTGTGAAATATTCTATGGAAGAATATGAAAGAAACCACAAAAAAAGGAGACGTTATGGAAGACAAGATCACACTATCTGTAATTAAGGCAGATGTTGGAGGATATGTAGGACATTCATCGATGCATCCTGCATTGATGGAAAAAGCCAATGAATGCCTTGAGCCTGAAAAAAATAAGGGTTTACTTACTGATTTTTGTGTAACACATTGCGGTGATGACCTGGAGCTCATTATGACCCATAAAAAGGGAACCGACAGCGGCGAGATCCACAAACTTGCCTGGGATACATTCATAGAATGCACAGAGGTGGCAAAGGAATTAAAACTTTATGGAGCAGGACAGGATCTACTTTCCGATGCATTTTCGGGGAATATAAAAGGCATGGGGCCAGGATTCGCAGAGATGGAAATCGCCGAAAGAAAGAGCGAACCTATCATCATCTTTATGGCTGATAAGACATCGCCAGGAGCCTGGAATTATCCTATTTTCAAGATGTTTGCCGACCCATTTAACACAGCAGGTCTTGTGATAGACCCCAGTATGCACGATGGATTTATCTTCGAGGTTCTCGATATTTTTGAGAATAGAAAGATTACCTTTAGCTGCCCAGAGGAACTCTATGATTTATTGATACTCATTGGAGCAACAGAACATTACATCATAAATAATGTATATCGAAAGAGTGATAACGAGATCGCTGCAACGTCCTCTACTCAAAAATTAAATCTTCTGGCTGGTAAATATGTGGGAAAAGATGACCCGGTTTTGATTGTTAGAAGTCAGAGTGGATTTCCTGCACTTGGTGAAGTTATTGAACCTTTTTCCTTTCCTCATCTGGTTTCTGGATGGATGAGGGGCTCCCATCATGGACCATTTATGCCCGTTAGCTTCGAGGATGCACATCCTTCAAGGTTTGATGGTCCCCCAAGGGTTATAGCCGCAGCATTTCAACTTTGTAACGGAAAACTGATAGGTCCACAGGACCTGTTCTGCGACCCGAGTTTTAATAATGCTCGACAAATGGCGCTCGATGCAGCCGATTATATGCGAAGGCACGGTCCATTTGAACCACACAGATTACCGCTTGATGAGATGGAATACACAACTTTTCCTGCAGTCATGGATAAATTAAAGGGAAGATTTAAAAAACTGGATTAAATCATCCAGTTCTATAACAAAATAACCCTCGCCTGCGCCGAAGCTTCGCCAAGCAGACCTGTGGTTCCCCCATTAGATAGAAAAACTTATCTAACGGGGTGAATCTGTGGTAAACTCCAATCAGCAAAATGGATTGCAAAACTTATTGCACCTAATTAGCGGTGAGATCCTTGAGGTTAATGAGGAATTAGAGGATGATTCAACGATTATCAATACAGACCCAAACCTTCAAATCTTGAGGAAGAACTTGCCGGTCTATATCAAGCGACACGGTTTCAGACTGGCTAAAAGACGAAATAAAAAAATCCGAGGAATTAAAGAAATAGTAAGGAAAACAGGTAAAACCAGGTATGCATAATTAGAATTCCCCTTTAAACTATGTTCATTAGAAAAGGAAAATAGAATTGTGCGTTAAGATACCAATGGAAAATTGTCGCAAAATAGATAAAATTACAGGTATCCTTGCATTGTAAATAATAAGATATCTATTCCTATTCTAAAACCAATTACACAGCTGTAAAAACTACTGAAATTTCAATGGCAGCATATACGATAAACTAAGTCTTGTTATCAGTAGGTTATACTTAACGTCTCCAATAGCACCATCATAACCTGCCATTGCGTATCCCAGACTAAAATCTACCTTAAATGCTTTACCACCAAAACCAAGTCCACCGGTTGGTGTATGGATCGTAATAAGGTCGCTATCTTCATCCACCCACCAATACTTATCCATCATATATCCCGCTCTCAAGGAAACTCCACCAAAATCAAAATCGCCTCCCACTCTCAAACTGAAGCCATTGTCATCTACTAACTCACTACCATCAGCTTCGTAATCCTCCCAGGGTCTATTTTGATATTCAATTCCAAGAGTGACAATATCGCCTGGCATAAATGCAACGCCAAGTGCCATGAAAGAAGGGTTTTCTAACTCCACATCAGGACTTGTACCCTCACCGTTAGAGGTAATTCCCCCCCAATTCTCCTCCCATTCCCACTCGTTATCCTCCGAATCCAACTCAAAGGCACCTGTATACATAAAACTAAACATTACAATTGGGGTTGGTCGAGCAACTATACCCAATCTAAAAAAAGAACCACTAATATCAGCTTCTTCAGATGATTTAAATTCGTAATCCTGACTCTTGACCTCAAATGTAGAATCTGCATTATGGTTCGACATGAACGGAAAACCAAAAGCCAATCCTCCAGCATACTTCTCCTGATAGCAGATAGCTCCGGCAAATGTTAGAAAATTCAAACTGCTACTCATCGATGTCCGTGATTCCTGTTCATCGCCCTGATACTCGAATTTCTGAATCATCTTTCCACCGAGGTCATAATATCTGCGCCAAGCAATACCACCCGCAATGTTAATATCCGTGTCTTCGAATTGATAAGGTGCATACACACCAATATTACTGATGTAGCTGGAATAGAATGGGATTTTGCAGGAAAAATCATTCAACCCAAAGTAATCCTCGTAAACATCATCGTCATATTGTGGTGGCCTACCCATGATATAAGCGCGGGTTGTTAATATCATCTCGACATTTCCTTGTACATCTACTGCCATACCCGCTGGATTTAAGAAAACTGCCTCAGCACCGCGAGCTGTGAACATAACACCACCCATCCCATATGTTCTTGCAGTGAAATCCTGAGGTTGCAGCATTTCATGACCACGTAACTGCCAAATTTCCAAGGCTCCCACTTATGTAACAAAGACAAAAGAAATTAGAACTGCAATTGTTAAGGTTAATCCTCTACGCATCGCTCCTCCTTTTTTGTAACTCGTATAAAAGGAATTTTAAAAATCGTAAAAACTAAAAATACAAAATAGTAATATTAATTATAAAGGACTACCACGGATAGATACTTTCTCCATCATCCTTTACCTCCTTTTTAAAAAAGTTTTTGCTAAGCCACAATATTGTCGTTTTATACAACATATTTATTCTTTTGTCAAGTAAATATTTCTGGTTTTTTCCCAAAAAATTAATTAAACATAACTTGACTAAACCCAATTAGGCAATAATGGGTCAAACTCGTGCATCTAAACTCATAACTAAGGATTTAACCCATTGTGTTTCCAATAAAATCTATTACAACTTCACTTAAAAAAAATTAAATTTTTCTTGACAACAAACTCTTTTTATATTATAAAAGAAACAATATGTGAACTTATTCACAAAAAAGGAGGAAAGATGAATGTAGGTGGTTACGAACTTCCGGATGACCTTTACTATCATTCTGAGCATACATGGTTAAAGAAACAGGATGACGGAAATGTCAAGATAGGAATGAACCAGATGTGGGGTTCAACGGCAGGAGATATTACATATGTCGACCTTCCGTTCGAAGGTGATGAAATAAAGCAAGGTGATACTTGTGGAAAATTACAGTCTGCCAAATGGATTGCGAAGCTTATCTCGCCAGTAAGTGGAGAAATTATTCAAACAAACGAAGACTTGGAAGACGATGCAACGAAGATAAACTCGGATCCCTACGGTGAAGGCTGGATCGTTATTATCAAACCGTCTAACCTTGATGAAGACTTAAATTCTCTGATGCAGGGCGAAAGTGTTAAACCCTGGATGGAAGCCGAAATCAAAAAATCCGAAGACGCTAAGAAATAAATACCTTTTAACCCATCCTATGGTACCAAAACCGACCTACATATGCAGAGGTCTCGGAATCCTGCAACTATTGCAATGTAGTCCTCCGGGTAATGCAAGAAAGATTGATTGACTTCCTACATACAAAGATCGAAATCCTCAAAAGTGATTTGCTCTCACTCGAGGTAGATGCAATAGTCAACGCCGCTAACAACTTTCTAAGACACACAGGAGGTATTGCCGCACAGATTGTTTCAAGAGGCGGAGAAATAATACAGAAAGAAAGCAGCAAACTATCTCCAATAAACACAGGAGATGCGGTTATCACATGCGCAGGAGAACTTCCTGCACATTTTGTTATTCATGCAGTAGGACCAAGAATGGGTGAAGGTGACGAGGACAACAAGCTCTATAATGCAATTGTCAACAGCTTAATGATTGCAGATCAAAAAGGGCTAAAATCTATTGCAATTCCTGCTATCAGCACGGGTATATTCGGTTATCCGGTAGATAGTTGTGCAAAGATTATGAAAAAAGCGATATATGATTTTTTGAATAAGAAAACTACCTTGGAGAAAATCATCGTCTGTCTTTTTGAAGACACAAAATACAGAATATTCTTAAAGGAATTTGCATCTCAATAAACAGGTGAACCACCGCTTTTTTCAAACCTGCAATTACTGTTTGACAAATCACACCTGTGATTATATACTGTGCTATGTTAAAGATAGATCTGTTGAAAGAGAAAGATAGGAGATTAAGGAAGATTGCCGTTCTCGCTTCCTTATTTGTTCCAGGACTCGGACAATTCATTAGAAGAAGAATTGCAGCAGGTCTATTTTTCATTATCACTTTCTTCTTAATGATTTGGTTCCTTACCGAAATTTGGAAATTCAACTACGGTGTTATCGGAACAATCATGGGACTCTTCATATTTTACTGCCTGAACATCATCGACGCATACAAGGGACCTGTGATAAACGAAGCTCCTTGTACCCGAGAATGTCCGTCTGGCATTAATATTCCACTGTATGTATCACTAATAAGAGAAGGGAGATTCAACGATGCACTCGAGGTAATAGTAGATAGAATGCCTTTCCCTTCTGTCTGTGGACGTATATGCTACCATCCGTGTGAGACGCTCTGTTCTTTAAGGCAAAAAGGTAGTTCGATTGCCATAGAATCCCTAAAAAGAGCGGCAACCGATTTTGGAACCGCAACTGCTCCGAAAATTATAGGAAAGAATGCAAGTAAGAAAACGATTGCGATTATCGGAGCTGGACCTGCAGGATTAAGTGCGGCATATTTCCTGGCAAGAATGAGTTATCCTGTTACCATATTTGAAAGTGCAAAAACGCCGGGAGGAATGCTACTCAACACTATACCTTCTTACAGATTACCCAAAGACACTGTGGAGTATGATACAGAAAGAATTCTTGCAACTGGAATACAACTAAGAACAGGCATCACAATTGGTAAGGATATTTCATTCGATGAATTGAAAAAGGATTACAGGGCAATACTTCTTGCCACAGGTGCTCAAAATGCAAAAATGTTGGAGATTCAAGGCACAGAAAAAAAAGGAATCCTTTTTGGCATTCCTTTCCTTATGGATTCCAAAATAGGAAAAACCAATGTTTCAGGGAAGAGCGTGATTGTCATTGGTGGTGGTAATGTCGCGATCGATTGTGCGCGTTCCGCTGTGCGTCTCACTGCAAATACCGTCGACCTTTTTTGCCTTGAAACGAAAGACTTGAATTCAAAGGAAAGAATGCCGGCTCACGAATGGGAAATAAAAGCAGCAGAACATGAGGGTGTAAGAATTCACGATCAATGGGGACCAAAAAAGATAATATCAAAAAATGGAGAAGTTACCGCTGTAGAATTTGTTAAGTGTATATCAGTTTACCAGGATGAAACAATGAGATTCAGCCCCAAGTTTGATGAAAGCGAAAGGCAACAAACCGACGCAGACTTTGTAATCATAGCCATTGGACAACAACCTGATTTCTCCTTCCTGTCTCCTGCCATTAAGCAAAAAATACTCGCAAATAATTTCATTATGGTTGACCATACGACAATGGAAACCCCATTAAAAGGTATATTTGCGGCAGGCGATATTACCGACGGGGGGAAAACTGTAGTGGATGCAGTGGAAATGGGAAGAAAGGCAGCTACTGGTATCGACTGGTTTATGAGAAGAATCAGTCGCCCTCGAAGAGCTTTTGAAAAATTCCTAAACTTCGACTACGAAATTCCGTACAAAATCCCCAGAAAAAAAACCATAAATGGAACAAGGTTAAAACAGAATACCATTTCCAAAAAGAATGCCTTAAACTCATTTTCCGAAGTCGAGTTGGGCTTCACAAAAGAAGAGGCAAAAAAAGAGGCTTCGCGCTGCGAGCAGTGTAATAGAAAGTATTAAATATTGGAGAATGAAAGAAGACAAATGGGAGATGAGTGAAACGGAGTATCGGTGAAAAGGAGTGTCGGTGAAAAGGAGTGTCGGTGAAAAGGAAAATCAGGCCTGCCGTCGTTGTCATTCCCGCGAAAGCGGGAATCTAAAGGGATAAAGCTCCGGTGCACGGATGACATTACACACCCCTAGATTCCTCTCTTTCCCACTTTGAAAAATGGGACTTTAGGGAGATTTGATAGAGGGGACTTGAAAGACTCGCAATGACAAACAAGGAATCTATGTAAAAAGGGGCAGACATAAAAGTCTGCCCCACAAACTTGCCCGGGCAAAAACCTGCAGTTACATCGCGATTTCTCCTACCTGATGAGAGGAATTCTTACGCCTGCATGAACAAAGATTGGATTGGTTGAACTCGAAGTACTGGTTCCGCCCATATCCTGACTGTCATTGTAAAGGTCAAGACCAACCTCTGCAAACAGATTGTACATTAATTTCATCTCACCACCGGCTCCAATATGAGCGTGAAGCCCAGTTGTTGATAAATTATCAGAGGAGAAACCCGTGTACCATAACCCAACGAATCCATAAGGTGTGAAAGTCATCTGTAGAGGGAAATAATACATAAAATCACCAGTTACACCGGTTCCCAAAGCATAGGTTTTCCAATCATCATGTATCGAGAAATTGAAGATTCCAAATCTGCAGATAAGCTGACTGTAAACCGGAATTATCAGATTCGCCCCAAAGGAATAAAACATCTGACTATCAGCAGCCATTGTGTAATATTTGTAATATTGACCGGTGACATTTTCTGCACCACCATAAATACTTAATGCCAACCCCGGTGTTTTTACCTTCGTACGCCGTCCCCTGGCGAATAGCGGCAAAGCAATGAGAAGAACGCATAGAATTATCAGTGCAATTTTTATCTTCTTCATAGAATCACCTCCTTTCCCAATATTTTCAAGAGAATACAACAATATCTAGCATTTGTCAAGAAAAAAAGAGTTGATAAGTTCGGAATATGTTATTCTTGCTTCAAGAAATTCGTTTATCTCTTTTTTCTTGAGAACGACAAGATAATCCCAACCATCAATTTCCTTGTTTCTTATGTATGTCTTAACAATGATTTTCATAAGTAACGGAAAAATATTCCTAACTATTTTCTTTCTCCTCCCAATACTTTTATATGTATTCATCTTTCTTTCACCGAATTCCAATAGTTCGTATAGATCCTTTTCTTCCTCTATATAAAATTCAAGATTTCCAAGATGTTCCCTCAGTCTTTCAATTTCCAGTAAACTATAGAAAAACACCTGTCTTAAAGACTCTTTTGAATCTTGTTTTTCCTGAACTATTTCTTGAATTTCTGGTTTTACAACATCAAATCTGAACATTATCTATGTTTAAGATTTCTGATAATAAAAATGACGACCTTTGTATGAGAAAAAACGTTACAAATACACTGGTTCGAGTGCATCTATTGATGAAATATCGCCTTCTTTTATTTTTTTGAGTCCTATCTTTGCTATAACTACAGGGTCTGGATGTTTCACACTCTCACCTGCAAAACCTGCTTTACCGTTACATCCTCTCATTAATTCCTTCCTATATTTTTTAATACCATTTCCAACAAAAAGAACTTCCCTATTTTGCAAGGAAACAAGAAATTCCTCAATCTCCATACAGGACTGTTCTACGATTGTCTCTCCTCTATTCTCTCTTCCCTCATCCCTCATTGCTTTTCTCTCTTCACTCTTCTCTCTTCTGCCTTTCCTCGTGTTTAACGCTGCGGTTACGGAATTGAAGTTGTATAATGCGCAGAAAATCCTTTCTCTCCTCGTTAAGAGTATTGGGCAGATATATCCTTTCGATTCTCTGAACTCATATGCAATAGCATACAAAGTCTTGACAGGAATAACAGCTTTACCCGTTGCAAACCCAATCCCTTTCAAGAAGGCAAGCCCAACCCTTATTCCAGTGAGACTTCCTGGACCTATGGAAAGAGCATAGCCATCAATTTTGTTCTTCGTTAGATTGTGTGTTTCGAGTACGCTTTTTAAGTGAACCAATAATTGGTCCGATTGATAACCTCTTTGGTCAATTATTAGCCTTTCCAAAACCCCTTCATCCTGAATCAATCCAAGACAAAAACTTTCGGTCGTTGTATCAATACCAATAATATTCATTTTTCTGGTTTACCTGGTTTATTAAGTTCGTACAGTAAATCGACACAGTTCCTTTGTAACTGAGTAATTGAGTAATTGAGTAATTAGTAACTCCATTTAGACCGTTTTGTTCGTTAATATGGTTTAGACCGCTGTATTCGTTATTCGTCATTGCGAGTTTTCTTTCATAACTTCTGCCAAAGCAATCTCGGTTTTTCACATAATGAGATTGCCACAGGACTCCGTCCTTCGCAATGACAAGGCTCATTGCATATGTAGGATAATTTCCCAACCTCCATTTTCGTAATTTCTAATTTCGTAATTTCGCCTTTCACGCTTTTACCTCTCAGGTCCTATGTCGTAACAATGACGGCTTCTTTGAGCTAGTGTCAGAGATACATATTTCTCTCTTGTTCTCATTCAGAATCTTCATGCGAATATCAAAGCGTTCTTCAGGTAAAAAATCTCTTACTCGCTCTGCCCATTCCAGAAGCACAATTGCAGAATCATAAAAGAAATTCTTGTAATCAAACAGTATGAGTTCTTCCTCTCCTCTCAACCTGTAGAAATCAAAATGATATACGGTAAACTTTGCCTTATACATCCTCAAAAACACGAAACTGGGGCTTTTTACACCTTTGGATACACCAAGACCCTTACAAATCCCTTTTATCATCGCTGTTTTACCACTGCCAAGCTCTCCAAAAAAGGCAACTACATCCCCCTGTTTCAATTTTTCGGCAAATTCTTGTCCTATTTTTATCGTTTCACCTGCACTGTTTGAAATAATAACCTTGTTCACAACCTTATGCTTTCTTCAATCTGTTTGCTTCATAGAGCATTCTTATCCCATAAAGAGTCAAATTTTTATCCACAATTATCTCCGGGAATACAGTACTTGCAAATTCGACAAGACCACCCGTTCCGATTATCTTGAACCCTTTCCTGAGCTTTTCTCTTGTCTTACTGATAATCTCCTTGAATTGCCCAGTAAATGTGTAGTAAAAACCCGAGGCAAGGGCTTCCTCTGTACTGTGTCCAAGAAAGGTTAGAGGACACTTCAAAGGAATATCAGGTAGTAATGCCGTTTTCTTCGTAAGAAAATCAATGCAGGTCTTTATTCCAGGTGCTATGATGCCCCCATCAAAAGTACCATCGTCAAGCAGAACATTATATGTGGTTGCGGTTCCAAAATCACACACAATTAGAGGAGGTACGTACTTCCTTAATGCAGCAACAATATTTGCCAGTCTATCACCACCCAGTTGTTCAGCCTTGTAGTTCAAGGTCAATATTTTTTTTTCTGCTCTGGATACATCAAACCAGTCCTTTTTTAGGTTTTCTGCAAAAGAAATAATCCCATCCCCAATACCCGGTACAACCGAAGAAAAAACAATTATGCGTTCATTTAAGTTTTTTTCTAATTCTCTCCTTAACACTTTCTGCTCAAGAAAATCCGTTGTATTAAAGCTTACTTTGCTTGTAATTTTATTTTCATTAAAAACTGCAACCTTGACTTTCGAATTTCCCACATCAATTACTAACATTTATAACCTCTTGTGACTCGGAAGTCCGTTTTCCGTCTCTCATCAATGCCCGATGCCTAAAACAGAGATTCTTCCAGAGTTAATACTTAAAAGATTACTCAGAGGTGTCCCGAGGAAACTCAAGAATGAAAGCTCACTTCGGGATTCCGAAATAAATTCGGAATGACAAGCCTCGACGTGTCTCCTTTTCTGTTTATTGTTTGCTAAGGTTCTCATTTTCGTAATTTCCAATTTCTATTTTCGCCTTTCATGGTCTTTGGTCTGCGGTCTCATGTCTTATGTCTGTGGTCTCTTCTTCTGACTTTCCAATTTGTCAATTTCTTGTTTTTATGTTCAGTCTTATGTCTTCACACTTCTCCATAACCATAACTTATCCAGCAGAATTTCTTAAACCATTTGAACTTCCCGAGCAACTCATTTTCCAAATGCACAAAAAAACTAACGAACCCGTTCATTCCTGGGAAAAGCATATGAAGAGGCAAAAGAAAAACACTAAATAGATAATATTCGGAGTGCCAGAAACACTCGAAAATACTTCTTATCGACAAAACCTCTTCGAATGTTAAATAATTTATGCGGGTAAATCTACCTGGTGAAACAAGTATTCTGTAGAGCCACAGAAAAATGTTGTTTTTCATAGGCTCTATCCAGAATAATCTCCCTCCATCCCGCATGATCCTCTTAATCTCTATCAAAGCTTTCCGATGATCTAAATGTAGTAAAACCGTTCTCATAAAGACTACATCAAAAATATTACGCTTGAAACCCATCGAATTAGCATCCATTTGAATTTTCATAAACGCATCGTTATATCTCAATCCTTTATATGAAATATCAATAGAAACCACTTTGCTTTTATATGTTTCAAAATAATAGCAGTCAGGAGAATCCCCTATCCCAATCACAAGAATTCTACTCTTTTCGGAGGTAGAAAAGTTACTGTAAAACTTTTCATTTATCAGTTTCGTAAAACTATGGTATCTGTCAAACTTCCTGAGACTTTTTTTATTCCAGTATAAATTAAAAAAATCCTTAACTTCCAAGAATATCGCCCTCTTTCAATCTAAATTTCTCGATGAACCTTCTCGGTGAAATCTGTTCACCATCTACCTCAAAACCCGATATGTTGAACCATCCTTTCCCTGTCTGCACCGCAGTTGATTTTTCATTGCTAACCATTATCATTCCCGGCTCGCCTGTTTTATCGGCACTTGTGGAATTTCCACCCGAGATTATGCATTTTTTTTCATCTAAGTAAAAGAACGCCCCTGGAAAAGGATATTTCAAGGCTCTAACATAGTTGCCAATTTTACTATTGCTCCAGTACCAGCTGATCTTTCCCATATCAGGAGTTCGTTTTCCATAATAACTTGCTATACTCTCGTCCTGGGGAGTTGAGCTGATGTTCCCTTCCTTTAGCCAGTTAACAATTTCATCAACCATCACGGCTCCAACACTTGCTACCTTCTTTGTTAGAGAAAGTCCAGTGTCATTTTCTTCTATTTTTATCTTCCTCTGAATTATTATGGGACCTACATCTGCCTTCTCATGCATATAATGAAGGGTAACACCTGTTTCCTTCTCCCCATTGATGATTGCCCAGTTTACGGGAGCACAACCTCTGTATTTAGGAAGTAAAGAGCCATGCATATTTATACAGCCAAACAGAGGGATAGAAAGCAGCCGTTTCCCGAAGACCTGTCTGTAATAGAAGCATAATAAAATATTTGGTTTTACCGAAGAGATTAACTCGATGAATTTTGACTCATTGACACTGTTTGGCTTCAGCACAGGTATGCCGTGTCTTTCTGCAAGGTTACTTACGCTATTGAACCATATGTTCTCATCCTTGCTGTCTTTGTGTGTTATCACGAAAAGAATATTTTCTCCCATATCGATAAGTTTTTTAAGACACATATAGCCAACTTCTGAATAGGCAAATACACCCATTCTCAACTGCCTTGGGGAGCCTGTATTTTCTTTCACGACAAATCGTGGTCTCTTGCTTACCTCTCTGTGAATTCTTCCAACATATTCTCCGATAATCCCAACAGAAACAAGAAGCACTCCGGCAAGAATAAAAAGAAAAGCAAAAAGAGTAAACACCCCTTCTACCTCCGGACCTATGAATATCCTTCGAAACAATATCACAAAACCCAGAAAAAAACCTGCAACAGAAAAAAGGACACCCAACAGACTGATAAATCGAACTGGAAATAGTGAAATATCTGCAATCATATCGAAGTATAAACCTGTAAGCTTCCTGATACCATATCCTGTCCTTCCCTTCTTCCTCGCTCTGTATTCAATCTCTAACTCGCAGAATTTCCCACCAATCAATGTCGAAAATGTGGGTAAATATATAGATTTCCCACCTGACCTGATAATCTCATCTATAACCCATCTTCTATATCCCCTAAGCATACAACCATAATCTGAGAAACCATTCCTCGCTATCTCTCCCATCTTCGTGAAATGTCTCAACGAGAAATGCATCATATAGGAGATAAATTTCCTGAAAAATGTATCCCTTCGATTCTTTCTTTTACAACCCACAATATCATAACCAGCATTCAATTTATCACATAATGCTGGTAGTATATTCGGTTCTCCTTGCATATCGGCATCGATTGTCAAAACATATTTCCCCGACGCATTCTCAAATCCTGCGAAAATCGCATTGTGCTGCCCAACATTTCTGGATAGTCTGAAACCCTTGATGCGCTTGTCTTTCTCGGATAGGTTCTGTATCTTTTCCCAACTTGCATCAGTACTCCCGTCGTCAACAAAAATGAGCTCAAAAGCAATACCTTTCTTAACCATTGTCATTTTCACACGTTCGAAAATAGCGAAAACACAATCTTCCTCATTAAAAACCGGAACAACTACACTCACAAATTCTTTCATTTTGTTAAAACCTATTCAAACAAATTTATGTTTCTTCTAAAAACTCGTGCCGTTATCATAACACAATTATTCCATTTTCTCAATCATTTTCTTTGCTTCACTAAAATCAGGATTGAGAACAAGAACCCTCTTGAATTCTGCTTTCGCCTTCTCTTTCTCTCCTTCTTGCAGGTAAATAAGACCAAGATTATAATGTGCAGCAAGAAAACCTTTTTTTAATGATAAAGCTTTCTTTAGGTGTCTTTCGGAATCGTTCAGATTCCCCAGGACAATGTATGCAACTGCAATATTGTAATGCAGGTTTGGATTGTCACTCTGAATTTTAAGTGCTTTGGTATAGAAATCTACAGATTGCTTGTATTGTTCAAGTTTCAGATTAACAAGCCCAAGTAGAGAAAGAATCCTAACATCATTGTTTTTTATTCGATTTGCAAATCGTAGAAAAACACTTGCCGAATCATATTTCTGTTCCTTAACATATATCCTTCCGACAGTAATATAGGAGGAAACGAGTCTTGGCATAATTGTTACTGCTTTCCTTCCATATTCTTTGCCTTTTCCCAGGTTCCCTTCCCTTTCATAAATCAAAGCAAGATTGCTGTATGCTCTTCCATCATTAGGATTTACTTTTATTTCCATCCTGTATTCATTTGTTGCCCATTCTAAGTTATTTTCCTTAAGATAGATATTTCCGAGATTGAGATAAATCCCGGGAAACGATGCATTCATTTTTATACCGTTCTCATAGAATGTTTTTGCTCTTTCATAGTTCCCTTTCCTGTAATATGCATTACCAAGATTATACATTTCCAGTGCCTGATTTGCCATTTTGGTTCCGAAAGGGTCGAAATTGCATAGAACCATTAAGACAACAAAAGTGAAACTCCAGGTAATCAGGTGTTTTTTGTTCTTAGTATTTTTGGATATCCAGAAAATGGAATACGCAGAAAATGGAATAATATAGGCAACCATAGGCATTCTGTATCTTGATGATATGAAAAAAATGATGACGGAAAAACCATAAACCAAAACAAGAAATATGAGCAAATACGAAGCTTTTATTCTTTTCTGCAATGAAATTATGATACCTGTCAAACCCAGTGCAAAAACAACAGACGAGGGGAAAGCAAAATACAACCTTCTGTTTCCAATAAGGAATAACAGAAATTTCATAATATTAGACCTCTTCGAGTAAAGATAGATATTCTGATTGTTGCTTATCTCTTTACCGTTAAACAAAAGATAAACTTTTTTGAGCAAAAGCAAACCCGAATGTCCTGGAAATTCTCTTATGTTTTTTAATCCTTTTACGAGCCAGAAACGTGAAACCTCGCTTGGTTTCAGGACGCTTTTCAACTCTCTCTCTGCAATCGAGTACTCATCCCAGTCATTTCCATAACCGGGCAAAACAGCACTTACACCATCGCTGCTTCTATTGTTACCAATGAAGAAGTTCACTCCTGCGGAATAGTTCACAAGAATAAAATCCCTTTCAACCACATAATTTCTCATACAGGTCGGTAACAAGAATATTAATGTTCCAAGCAAAAAAACAACGGTAGTCTTAACTTTGATTCTCGTGCTTTTCTGTGTTATGAAAACATAAACAACCAACCCAGGAATAAAAATTAGAAAATTGGGTCTTGCGATAACGGCAAGAGACAAAACGCATCCTGCGATAAACCACTTGAACATATCATCCTCTGCAATCAAGAGAAGGTATAAGAATAGAAGCGAAAGCAACACAGCGAGTGATGTTCCAAGTATCTCACCTGAAAAGTAAATAAAAATGCCACATAGAGACCCAATAAGTGCGGAAATCAATCCAACCCTTTCATTATAAAGTCTCTTTCCTATTAGAAAAAGCAAGTAAACCGAGACACAATCGAATGTAGTATTAAGTAATCTTGGAATAAGAAGATTATGTCCGAATATCTTGTAGAAAAAAGCAAGAACATAAGCATACATAGGCGGCTTAAAGAATGCATCACTACCGACTAAATCTCCATGTGCAATCCCAATTGCCCATCTATCGAAATAACCAGGATCTCCAAAGGGAAAATAGAAAAATGGAGATTTGCTTATCTGGAAAAGATAGACCAAACGCAAAATGCTGCCAATAATTATAATGGCAAACAGTGCTACATTAACGTTCGACTTTTTCATAAACAAAAATTAACAGATAAATGGAAAAATGTCAAAATGTTTTTCTTTACTATTGTTTATGATTTGCTTTCCTATGGCATTCTGAACGAAGCATTGAATTCTATCATTCTGAGTAAGCAGCAGTTTCTCACTTACGAAAAATCTCGCTTTTCCCGGCTTTAAGATTGCTTCGGTAGTAACACACCCCCAAGTCCCCTCTTTTTAGAGGGAACTTGAAACACCCGCAATGACAAACCTTCTTGAAAGAAAAACCTGTTTTGTTTATTTTTTTCTTGACATATATCCTATTATATTTTATAATGACCGAAACTTAGAAGGAGGTAAAATGAGCAAAAAGATTCTCCTATCTTTTACTATACTTTTGATTGTTTTCGTATTGTTTTTTGGATGCACAAAAAAACCTACGGATGTTCCCGTTTATAATCAACCACCAGAAACCTTTTTGGTTAACATTCCACCGGATAGCGGGTATATATATCATGCAAGGTTAATTTACTGGTATGGTACGGATGCAGATGGTAAAATAATCCGATATGATTGGGCAATAGATGATACAACATATTCACAAAACATTCCAGGTTCTGGATGGCATTATCTTTATATGGATTCGACACTTGCTACACAGGATACGATAGCATTCGAGGCACCACTACCTGATACGGTCTATACCCACACATTTTATGTAAGAGCAGTTGATAACGATACAACACCGGACCCAACACCTTCCCATAAAGTTTTCAACACAAGTAATATTCCTCCGAATACGAGATTTATATCAACACCCGATGACAGTTCACAAAGATTCATTCTTGCAAGTGCGACTGACAAATGGGCTGGAATCAACTTCGAATGGACGGCAATTGACAGCGATAAGGTCTTTCCTGCACAGTTCCAGTACTGCTGGGATGATACCACAATCGACTTCAATACTGTAACACACGAAGGATGGTCTGCCCCTGTGAACGAAGAGTCTTTCTATTTTACGGGTGAAAACTCTCCATATGGGGAAGGCTATCATACAGTCTATTTAAGGGCACTTGATGATGCAGGCTCTATCGACCGATCCTTGTGTGATACGCTTGGAATAGAGGAAATAGACTCATCCGTAACACCATGGGATACAACTTACGATATATACAATCAATGGAGAACGATTCGCTTCGTTATTCCCAATATAGGTGAAGATCCGACCTACAGGAACTTGCTTTGGATTAACCTCGTAACAAACGCTTACATAAACAACAACATAACAAGACCGTTTTACCATTCTATACTCGATGATTCAATAATTGGACTTTCCTACGATACCCTTGCTTATTCGACGGGAGCGTGTGACCATACCATGCTTGGTAATTACTCCACAATTCTCTGGTCAAGAGGGGACAAAGACGGTTCTGCAACATCATTACAGGATAAGGAAAAACTTCTTACCGACTTTCTTCAGGTAGGGGGAAGAATAATATTTACAGGTTCATCAATACTCAAAACCGGTAAGTATGCAGAGAACGAATCATTTGGAATCAAAAAACCCTTTCCATTCTCAGAACTTCACATCGACAAATACAAAACGCTTAATGCCGGAACTGCAACAGATACGAGTATTTCCCCTGCTGCAAGCGACACTGCTTTTTTCAGTGAGAATTCCTCCTTCCCTCACCTTTCTCTTAATTCATCGTTACTCTGGCATCCTATAGTAGACTTTCAAGTTATTGCAGAGGCATTGGCTCTTGACCTGTGGGGTGAATACAACGGCACACTAGACATAGTATTCTCAATAAACCACTATCGAGACAACGGCGAATTCGAAAGAATGCCCTGTGGAACAAGGTTTACTGCAGAAGGTACAACAATTCCTACATTCTTCTACTTAGGATTTCCCATGTCCTATCTCGATTATGGAAAAGGACATCGCCTTATTAGAGAAATGTTGACGGAATTGGATGAGATGCCTTAGTATTTTGGAAAACAAAAAAGGGCAGACTAACCAAAAATCTGCCCTTTTTTTATCCCTGATAAATCTTTACTTTATCTTCACAATCTTTCCTGTAGTTTTCTCATCGCCTGAAATAATCTTGTAAATGTAAACACCCGATTCTGCAAACTTACCCTTATCATCCTTACCATCCCAGACAACAATATTGCCTTTTCCATCAAGATGTCTTACAATTCTACCGCTGACATCGATAATCTCGATCGACGATTTAAAGGAACGATTGCCATAGATACTAAACCTGACAGATGATGCCATGGGAACAGGAAAAGTAGTTACAGAAAAAGGTCCCAACCATTCGCGCGAAGATTCTTCCGAAATTCCGACTGCCGCTATCGTGAAGAAATCATCGCTGACATCTTCACCCAGAAATTCATTTGTGGAAGTAAGCCCTTTGACTTTGACAAGCGCAGAATGTGTCGTGTCATTCGGTATGGTCCAGTTGAAAGAATGTGTATTCGGATAGGTAATAATATTGTTCCAAACATTGCCACCATCAGCGGAGTAGCTTATGACCACATGATGCGGCTCGACACCATAAGTATCCCAGGTAATCTGATGAACCTCACCAACATTCCACACCTCACCACCATTCGGGTCAGTAACATAAAGCGTGCATCCTGTCTGGGCGTGAATGGTAAAATCAAACGCGCTTCCATCCGCACCAAGAAGCGTATTACTGGAATTGTATCCCTCGAGACGAATCCTTGCTCTGTAAGTATTTATGGTATCAGGTGTAATAAACCAATCGTATGAGCCTGTGTTTGGTGCATTGGAGGTCAGGTTTGTCCAGTCGCTTCCAGCATTTCTCGAGAACCAAATTCCAAGATGGTCGATGCTACCTGCTGTTGTCCATTCTATGGTTTCTGTAGTCCCTGCGTACCACTGGTCTCCACCATCAGGGGTAACCAGGGTAACTTTGTGTGTCAGGGCACCACCTGGAACAGCTGTCACTACATACGGTTTGGAGTATGTCCCGCTGTGGTATGTATAATAGTACCACTCTTGTTCACCCCATCCCCAAGTGTTGTAGATTATTACATACTTATCATCGGTATAACCATACCCACAAACAGAATGATGTATGAATTGATTCTGGAACCAGTAGTAAAGGTTTGCCCAATGAAAAGGTCTTCCTGCGTCAACCTCGCTTGTAATCCAGCTCCAGACGAAATCATTTCCCTGTGTCCCCTGAGGGCTTGTCGAGGCGGAAAACGAATAGCCGTTATAGCTATTTGCCATTGTCAGATGTCCCTGTGCAATCCAGGTAATCTGAGTGCCTCCGGTCGTAGTATCGGTATGCATTGCAATGGCAAGTTCTCTCTGCCCGTTGGGAACATTCAACACGGTATGCCCGACGGCAACGTCGTAATGATTGAAATACCAGTCCAGCAATCTGTCATATCCTCTTTCATCCCAGTAACCCATAACCATTGCAGAAGCAGTTGGTGAACATCCATAACTCCATTCATACTCGGGAACGCTATCTATGTATCCTGCCCTTCCCTTCGAACGGAGCACCGAGAAATCTCCTTCCGCGATGCTTCTCCAGATATTCTTGTGCCTGGTTTCAAGAACATTAGCATCTGCATATTTTTCCAATTCAATCGATGCAAAATAGTCTTCATTCTCGCAGTTTAGAGTAAACTCATTTACAAGAACGCTTTTTCCTGCTGCAGAGAACTTGAACCATTTCATATAAGGTGTCAGGTAATACATCCTGGAGAATGTCGGTTCAGCATCTAAGTATTTCCTTGCTACCCTCTGTGCATCAGTGTACTTTTGATAGTAGTATGGAAGAACACTCCCATACTCCGGCACAGGAAAATCTGCACTGTTAGCAGAAACAAAAACATAACCATACCTGCCAATTCCTGCCATTTCCTTTTCTATAGAAACAGCATCACCAAAACCGTACTGCAATTTCGCTTTCTCTAACAACTCTTTCTTCTCCCGAATCATATTAAGAATGTGTGACCTTTCAGGAAATTCATTTTTTACTGAAATCCCAAATTCATAACCCATAAGTTCATCCTCTATATCATAGTATGGGATTCCTCGACCCAGCGAAATATTATTGCCAAAAACGGAAATGGCTTTGTTATATGCAACATCTCTTGCAAGGTCGTACGAAATGTCCGATGCAAAAAGCCCAAAAGATAACAGGAGAAAAGATAAAATGAATATCAAACATTCCTTTCTTTTCATTTCTCCCTCCTTAGTAAAAAAAGGGAGGGGTGAATGTCCACCCCTCCCTTCCTGAGTAATGTGTTTTCTCTAATGAATAACCAGCAGTTTCCGTGTTTCCGAATACGGACCTGCTTTAAGGTTGTAAAGATAAACCCCTCCGGGAACCTTGCTACCGTTGTTGTCTGTGCCATTCCAGACGGTAAAGTAGGAGCCGGCACCGGGAATACCTCTTGCAAGTGTTTTGACCAATCTGCCCGAAATATCGTAGATATCGAGAGAAATCGATGTTCTGGAAGGAACGCTAAATCTTATCATCGTTTTCTCACTAACAGGATTCGGATAGTTCTGGAAAAGCTTCACAGTTGTGAGCTGAGCGATATCTCCGTTCTCGGTAATACCAAGAATAGTGTCTTTGTGGACATAATAAACATCTGCTGGTTGAATACCGTTAGCCATCTGACACCAGGTTATACCAGGACCATCGAGAGGAACGTTGTATGTCGAGTGTGCAAAGATAGCATTTATTGAATCCTGTACTGGTATGCCACTCACCTTTCCTCCGAAATTGACTGCTCCGGTATATGGTGATATCTCTGCGTAGTTGACATTGAAAGGAGCATATGCTCCCGTATCGGTCGATGCACTCTCCGGCAGTGTTGTCGAAAAATAAACGGTGTTGTCATCCGCAATTCCAAGAGATGGAAACCCGGCACAGTAAGAGCGCTGAATACAGCTTGTCATAACAATTTTCTGGGGTGATGCCCAGGAGCCCCCCTGTTTGTGAGTATAATATAGCGAACCCGCGGGACCACACTGGTTCCATCCTGACAGACCTCCAGAGCCTCCAGTTGTAGTCAAATTTTCCTGAAATACAACATGAGGAACACTATTATAGTCAACAACTACTCCACAACAGGCATAGGGATGCATACTCGATGGACCCGTAGCAATAATTTCATTGGTCCAGGTATTTGTTGAGGCAGTCCAGTGGAGTCCAAAAATATCCATATTGCCGTCTCCGGACTTGTCAAAATTTATAACAACCTGCATATCTCCTGAATTCGGATCCGGAGCGATACAAGGCAGTATCCATGAACCTGGCATCACAGTTCCATTTTCATATGCCGTGGCATTTCCAGCCCAGGAAGTTCCACCATCCGTCGAGTAATTGTAGTTTACCGCATGTTCTCCGCCAATCGTTCCCACATTGTAAACAGCCATTATTAGTGTATCTTCATATATTGCAATCACAGGGAAACTCTCTTCTTCACCATTCGTTGCAGAAATGAACTGAGCAGGTCTCTCAACATTATATTGGATCACACCTGCCGAAGTATCGAGTATTGCCCTTGTATAGAACGATTCGTAACCATCAGGTGAACCTGTCTGGTGCCAGATGAAGTGAAGATTACCGTGGCTGTCTGCACAAACAGCCGGTCTTCCAGTATCCTGTCCCTGGTTCGAAGTGAAACTGTCGGGATAACTCCAGAACTTGAACATATCATCCCAGTAAGAAAAAAGTGATTGTGTTGCCCAGGATACCCCCGATTCCCAGATGACAACAGGGAAATAGTAACTACCTGCAGCAGCGTTCGTGATATGCTTTGCATTAACATAGTTCTGCGGTGAACTGAAGGCATCACCATAATCAACACTAGGAAAAACCAGGCAAATGCTATCTTTAGCAGGTGGGTTCTCGGAAATATTTCCACCCTCAGCTCCAATGGTCGGAAGCATTCCGTCAATTTTCTCTGCAGGGAACGATCCGAAAAGGAAACCAACACCGAGTAATACTACTACAACAATTATGCCAAAAAACTTCATTTTTCATACCTCCTTCTTATTCTATGGTTTTTAAGGTTACGAAAAAACTCTTCACCCCCTTTCTCTAAATATTTCTTAAAATACCAAACTAACCGAAATCCTTTTTACATTTGTCAGATAGGAATAATCACTGTAGGCTGCCTCGACATTAAGTTTTGCAACTGCTATGGGAAGATGAATTCCTCCTCCGGCAGACCATTTTTCAGCATCCGTTCCAATCTTATATCCACCCCTTAGGAAAAACATATCGTTGAAACTGTATTCCAAACCAGCATACGCCCTTTCATAGTTGTCATTTGGATGCTCACCTTCTATATCAATAAGCACTCTGTTGGGACCACTGCTGAAGGGAACGCCTGAGATAGCTACCCGGAAAGACATAGGAAGTGGGAAACTTTCATGTTCGTACTCCTCAACGCTGGGGTCAGTAGCATCAAAGGACTTATATGCCGCATCGGGACCGAAGTTGGCAATTACTATCCCCAACTTTATTGACCTGAACTGAGTATCATATAGTGTTCCTACGTCAGCACCCATACCCTGGCTTTTTGTGTTATCCCTATCATCCAGTGTTGAAAACACATATCTTAAATTTACGCCAACTGAAAATCTATCGGTAAGGGACTTTGCATAGGAAATCTGACCTGCATACTGGTAACAAAGAAAGTACTCCCCGGTCCAGTTGCCGTGCTCTCCCCCTATCATTGGTTCGGTAACCTGCATTGCTTCATCTAAGAAAAGTGATGTAAAACTAAAACCTATGTTTCCAAAAAGTGGAGAAATTGGCACGACGACACCTGCATATCCTAAATTAATACCTGCCGGATACTTTATTCCGTTGGTAATCAACTCATAGTTTTTTAGCAATGCTATCCCTGCTGGATTATAGAATAGTGCTGAAGCATCGTCTGCAATTGCAGAAAAAGCACTCGACATAGCTGCACCTCTTGCACTTGGTGCAATCTTGAGAAACTGAAATCCGGCAGTTCCCACTTTTGACTGCCCGAACAGAGATATTGAGCAGAGAAGCAGTATTACGGTAAAACAAAATGCCAGAGTCCTTGATTTTTGTATCGCCATATTCCCTCCCTTATTTTATCACGACGAATTTGCCGATCTGAATATTTCCGTTTGGGTGCGACTCGACGCTGAAAAGATAGAGCCCACTCACTATTCCCTGCACATCCCTGGTTATCAGGTTCCAGTCCTCGTAACTTTTGTTACTGCTACTATAATCATGCTCTATCGTCGATACAAGATCACCACCAAGACTGTATATCCTTATCGTACACTTATCAGGAAGATTCGCAAAACATATCCGCCTCTTGTGCTCATTCCATCCGTATCCTTCCCAGTCCTCCCACTTCAAATCCCTGTACTTCTGTGTCTGGGATATCCTGTAAGGATTCGGTATTACTATCACACCTCTGCCCGGCTCGTTCCTCGGCGACGGATACGCTATCTCCTTATTCCCAAGTATCGAACTCTCCAATATCGGCAGTATGCTGCCTTCGTTGAATGGCCAACCCTTGTCAAATGCACTAACTCCATAGTAATGCGGCGTGTAGTTCAGTATATTCTTATCCACATACTTGTACCAGGTCTTACCATCTATTACGGTGTCTTTAGGCATCCCACTGTTCCAACCTATAGATACTGTGTTCGTTGTATCCGTGTAATCTATTAAATCATACTCGCGTAATAATGTCCATTCCCCTGGAACACCTGTCTCACTCCTGTATACCCGGTAACCCTCAAAATAATTGGTGTCCAATCCCGCAGGCACTCCACTCAGCGTCCCTACAAATATGTTCTTGTAATGCTCCGAATAATCATCCCACAAAATAGTTATCTCCTGATCCCCGGGAATTATCTCTATGTTCGGTATAGGCGGTGGCGGTGGACCCACAAAATCAGGTATACCATCACCCGTTAGCCAAACGGTGTCAGGCTTGGCATTCGGATCGGGTGGATAAGGAGCAATAGTGTCATAAAGCACATATTCCCCTCTGTACTGAATTGTATCCGTAGTATCCGAATCAAGACCAGGATTGTCATATATCCTGTATGCCCAACTCGCATTCAACGCTATATCCGTAAAATTATAAACCCCATACTGCATAACAAAATTCTCACCAGCAATGTATGCTATAATTAACGAAAGTGTATCATTAACCTCTATGTCATAAGGACCAAACGAAAGTAGATAACGCGTGTCGTTAACGCTGTCAACACCGGAAGGATATGCATAACCGGAAGTTGCATTGACACCGCGCTCCCCTACCTGGTCGGGATCAAAATAACCATTACTCAAAACCCTGTATTTGTTTATATCCCCATCAGGCGTTCCATCGACATCAAAAGGGTCGCTGGATTCAGACGGACCCCAGTCCTTCTCATCTGACATATTACCCATCCACCAGTTATAGGAAACACCTTCGGGTGGTGGATACAGTATCCTTGTGCCTGTTGCACCATCAGCCGAAACCGGATAATCTTTATGAAGAGGATGGTCTGGTAAACCAGGGTCAGGTTCCTTGTCACCATCAAAATCCGCAACCCATGCAAGATTTATTAATTGGTTAGGGTCATTAATTTTCGAACTACCACTGATGGAACTACCTTCCTTGTCATAGTAACCAACACTCCATAGAGTATCGTTATCGTCGTTCCATCTCCTGAATCCCGTAATGTCATCCTGAGATTTTTCTTGCTGATAATCTGGTCCCCAGGGACCCACATCTGCATCGATATACAAACCAAAGAAAAGTTTAGTCAGCCTATTATTACTGATGTTTTCTATATCGAATTTAAGAAACACAAAATCCTGATTATATGTGTAACTCCAGGCATAATCGGTCTGTTCTATCCTTAATCCCATTGCTCTGTGTGCTGCTGGCGAAGCGTTGGGGACAAAGTCGTCTGTGTAAGCCATCATGAAATCCTGTTCCGAAACAGCCAATGTGTCGTAAGGGTCTCTGCTCGACCTTTCATAGATAGTATCGGAATCAGCATTACTGGGCCAAAACTCATTCTCCCATTGCCAACCGTCTGCTCCAACCGAAGCAAGAGTATCTGCTGTAGTATCGGATGTCTGGATAATTGCACCTATCCAGAGAGCACCCTGAAAAAGGTAGTCAGCGTGAGAACCTCCGGGAAACTCACAGGATGGAAAATTCTTCCCATATATCTTCCAGGTGCCAGCATTTCCAAAAAATCCAAAGTTACTGGAGGTCAACCAGATATTTCCAACGTCATGATATTTATACTGTGTAGTTGGGTTAGTTCCCGTCTGTTGTGTTATCTTTGGTTCCTGTTCGGAATCAATATAAGCATAACTGTAAGAAAGCAGAATAAAAATGCTGAGTAAACTAATGCTAAGCACTTTTTTAATCATTTGTCCTCCCAATTTTTTATCTTTACATTCCTCTTAGACTATTGTATCGGAATATTATTATGAAATACACATTTTGTCAAGTGAAAAGATTAAAATTATTCCATATGCTTATAAGATTTTATTCAGAAAAGCTTTTTTGAGTATCTTGGTAAGCAGAATAAGCCGTTTTATTGAGAAAAGACTTTTTACACCAATATCTATTCTCCGTAGCGCCGGTAGTGAGAAGGATAAACTTTGGCAGATAGATCTGAGGTTTTGTGAAAAAGTAATTGACAGACAATGCAAAAAATGATAAAAGAGTGATGACTTTGTTTGCAAATAATGTATGAAGGAACGAAATTGATGAAAAAAAAGGGACTAGCAACCATCTTAGTTTTCTGTCTTCTTTTAAGCAGCTGTGCTTACTATAACACCTTCTATAATGCAAAAACTGCCTATAGCAGTGCGATGAAGGCAAAATTAGCTTCATCTAATCAAAAAGCCCCTGCTGATCTGCTCGATAAAACCATAAAGAAGTGTGGAAAACTAATAAAATATTATCCTAAGTCGAAATGGGTCGACGACGCCATTGTTCTTATGGGAAAGGCATATTTCGAAAATGGAGAATATGACAAAGCAATACGTAAATTCCAGGAATTAACCATTTACTATCCGGAAAGTCCTTTGGTGCTCGAAGCAATTTATCTGACAGGTGTAACACATCATATGAAAGAGGATTACAATTTCGCAATAGCCTCTTTCGATCATGTTATAGGTTTCATTGACAATGAATTTGCTGATGATGCAGCGCATGGAGCACTTAAATCATACACTGCGAAAAGTGATTCTTCCAACTTGCTCCAACTTGGCAAAAAATTCCTGCAAAGTTTCCCAAAAAGCCCTTTTCTTCCACAGGTCTTGCTATTAATGGCAGACACCTATATTGAAAACGGCAATTATAGTGAAGCCATAGCAATTCTTAAGAGGGCGCGTGATCGCGCAAGAAAAAGGGAAGATAAAAATGATGTGGAGGAAAAATACGCAGTTACAATGATAAGAATGGGCAATATCGAGGAGGGACTTTCCATCCTTAAAAAACTTTCAAAAAGAACTTCGCTTCCGGAGAGAACCGCAAAGCTCGTTTTCGAAATAACCGATGCATACATCGATGATGGTAATATCAAAAAGGCTTTGAGTGAACTGGATGATTTGGTATCTCTATACTCGACAGGTCCATTTGTTGCGGAGGCATTCTATCGAAAAGGTCTAATATACGAGAATGAACTTAATGATATAGAATCCGCAGTCACGGCATATGAAAACACATTAAAACTCAATCCCACGCAGGATATCAGGACTCAAACTACCCGGAGAAACACTGTCTGCAAAGAAATAAGGACATACCGGGAGAAAATTGCGAATCCGGATAGTACTACTGGTGTTGACAAAATGCATTTTTTGCTGGCGGAAACCTTTCTTTTCGGTAAGCATTTTATCGATAGTGCATTAACTCAATATCAAAATGTTCTGGACTCCTTCCCCGAAAGTCCTCTTGCGCCAAAGGCTGCTATAGCTATTGGATGGTTATATGAAAAGGAAAAGAATGATACCGTGAAGGCTCTTATAGTGTATGAATTGGTGATAAAGAAATTCCCGGATACAGAGTATTCTGAAGAGGCTTCAACAGCAATTAACAAATTGAGAGTAGAAGCGAACAGTTCTGATAAATTCAATGAAAAGAATAAATGATTTTAGAGCAATCCTTGAAAGTAAGAGACAAATAGAGCCCGATATATTTTTAATCGAATTCTTATTACCTGATTTTGATGGTTCGGCGGATCCGGGTCAATTTATGATGTTGAAATCAGTTTCTACATACGACCCTTTCCTAAGGAGACCATATAGTATTTTTGACTGCGGCAAAGGTCGAATTACAATACTCCTGAAAGTAGTTGGATTTGGTTCGAGAATAATAGCTGGGATGAGAAAGGAGCAAGAGTTGAATATGCTGGGACCTCTTGGAAACGGTTTCCCTTTCCCTTCTGGTGAACACTCCATTCTCATAGCAGGTGGGATAGGCCTTGCGCCTCTCTGGTTTTTGGCAAAAGAATTGAAGTCCAGAAAAAAACCTTTCTCAATGATATACGGTGAAAAAACTGTTTCCGGTGTGTCAAATGAGGTCGAAAAAACGTTTGGAGAAATTGTCCATATAGCAACTGAAGATGGTTCAAAAGGATATAAAACCACTGCAATAGGAATAGTACCTTCGATTTTCGATGAAATGGGCGAGAGGCAATACGCCCTTTATGCGTGCGGTCCAAAAGCAATGCTAAAAGAAACGATTTCCTTGGCGGAAGAAAGAGCCGTTCCGGTTTACGTCTCGTTGGAGGAAAGAATGGCTTGCGGTATAGGTGTTTGTCTTGGTTGCAGTGTAAAAAGCTCTAACAAAGGGTATCTAACAGTCTGCAAAGACGGACCTGTATTTAAGGGACAGGATGTAGAGTTTTGAAAGCAAACCTTGAAGTCCAAATAGGAGCATTGAAGTTCAAGAATCCCGTTCTAACAGCTTCTGGCACTTTTGGATACGGTAAAATTATGGGTAGAATAATCGATATTTCATCCTTGGGGGGAATAATTACGAAATCTATTACGACTAAACCCAAAGAAGGTAATCCAGCACCCCGTATAGTTGAAACCCCCTGTGGAATGCTGAATTCCATTGGTCTGGAGAACAAAGGATTAGAAAATTTTCTAACAGAGGTTCTTCCCGAAATACAGAAATTTAAAACGAATAAAATCGCAAGCATCGCTGGTGAATCTGTTGATGAATACAAAATACTTTCAGAAACCCTCGATGGAAAGGTTGATGCGCTTGAGGTTAACATTTCCTGTCCGAATGTCAGAAACGGGGGAATGAGTTTTGGTCAAGATATGGACAGTGTTAAAAATATTACAAGAGCAGTAAGAGAAAATACGTCCCTGCCGGTTATTGTAAAACTAACGCCAAATGTTACGAATATTAAGGGTATTGCGAAAATTTGCGAGAACAGCGGTGCCGATGCGATTTCTCTGGTCAACACATATAAGGGATTGTCCATAGATACAGACGGTAAAGTTTCAAAACTCGGGAGTTTTAGTGGTGGGCTTTCTGGTCCGGCAATCAAACCGTTGGCACTATATGCAGTTTCTGAAGTATACTCTGAAGTTACTATTCCTGTGATTGGTTGCGGAGGTATAATGGATGCCTCCGATGCTATTGAATTCATTATGGCAGGAGCAACTCTTATCGAGGTAGGGTCGGCTACATTTAGGGATCCCATGGCAGCAATTAAAATTGTCCAGGGATTAAAGATTTATTCTGACAAAGAAAAAATGAATAAGATTATGGAAATTAGAGGTATTGTAAATGAAAACTAAACTAGTTATACTGTCAATGTTGCTTCCGTTATTGTTTTCCTGCGCGCCGTCTCAAAGATTTAGCAACAGAAAATCAGATAGCCTTATAGGTTTTGCAACATATTATGGACCTGGATTCCATGGCAAGAAAACTGCTTCAGGTGAGATCTTCAATATGAATAAAATGACGTGTGCACATAGGACGCTGCCTTTTGGAACAAAACTTTTAGTTACAAATCTATCCAACAATAAGTCAGTTGTAGTAAGGGTAAACGATAGGGGTCCCTTTGTAAAAGGTGTTATACTCGACCTTTCAAAGGCTGCTGCACAGAAGATTGTTCTCGGAGGGAAAGCAAAAGTAAAAATGGAAATATTTAAATGAAGTCTAAATAGCTGGAGGTAAAATGAAGATGAAGGATGAAGAAAGACTGATCGTTCCATTGGATGTTTTAACCTTAAAAGATGCCATAAGCATAATGGAAGAACTTGGAGATGTTGTTAAATTTTTCAAGATTGGATGCGCTCTTTTCACTGCTGTTGGTCCTAAATCTATTGAAGAGGCCAAGAAACGAGGATTTAAGGTTTTTCTCGATTTGAAATATTTTGATATCCCTTCCGTTGTTACAAAAGCTGTTGAATCGCTTATAAATCTCGACGTTGATATTTTCACAGTTCATACGCTTGGAGGATTTGAATTGATGGAAAGTGTCGTTAAGATTTTGTGGAATGAGAAGAAAAAGCCGCTTGTGTTAGGCGTTACCATTTTGACAAGCATAAATGAAGCCTTTCTGCGAGATGTTCTGGGAACATCCAATGTGAGTATTGACGAGGAAGTTGGAAGATTGGCAGAACTCGCAAGAAGCGCAGGACTAAATGGTGTTGTTGCCTCAGCGTTCGAGATTGAAAGGATAAGAAAGATATGCGGAAGCAAGTTTGTCGTCTTAACGCCTGGCATCAGACCAGAAGGGACGGAAACATTTGAACAGAAAAGGGTTTTAACCCCAAAAGAAGCTATCAAGAGAGGAGCAGACTACATAGTTGTTGGTAGACCAATTATCAACAGCAAGGAGCCACTCAAGGTAGCTCGGGAAATTATAGCGGAGATAAAGGAAGGGAAAAATGAAAGAACCGATTGAGGAACTTCTTTGGGAAAGTGGTGTCTTGTTAAAGGGACATTTTCTCCTGACAAGTGGACTACACAGCGAATTTTACTTTGAGAAATTCAAGGTACTTGAAAAACCGGAAGTTACATCACTTCTTTGTAGCAAGATAGCAATTCAGTTTTCTACATCCAAAATCGACCGTGTAATCGGGCCCACCACAGGAGGCATAATCCTTGCTTACGAGGTAGCAAGACAGCTTGAAACTCTCACAGGAATTGCCGAAGAAGACGGAAAAGGTGGAAGAACAATAAGAAGGGGAACGAGTATCGAAAAGGGTGAAAATATTCTTATAGTGGATGATGTTCTGACCACGGGTGGTTCGCTTAAAGCGACTGTCGAAGCGGTATTGGCAAAGAAAGGTTTGGTTTCAGGTATAGCTGTGTTGATTGATAGAAGCCCAAAAACACTTGATCTGGGATATAAAATGTATGCCGTTTATAAAAAAGTAGTAAAAAATTACCTTCCGGATGACTGTCCTTTATGTAGGAAAAACATTCCTTTAACCCGGAAAGGCGGAATAAAGGAGGTAAAATGAGTGGGCATTCAAAGTGGAGCACAATAAAAAGAAAAAAGGGAAAGATGGATGCAAAGAGAGGTCGCATATTTACCAGGCTTATTAAAGAAATAACCGTGTCAGCGAGGGCAAGTGGGGGTGATCCAGATTCAAACCCCCGTCTGAGAACTGCAATTACAACCGCGAAATCGGAAAATATGCCGAATGAAAACATAGAAAGGGCAATTAAAAAAGGAACAGGAGAACTTCCGGGGACACGTTACGAGGAAACGCATTTCGAAGCCTATGGTCCGGGGGGTGTGGCTATACTTATAGAAGCACTCACCGATAACAAAAACAGAACGACAGCCGACATACGTCATATTCTAACACACTACGGGGGAAGTTTGGGTGAAACCGGTTCTGTTACCTGGATATTCCAACAGAAAGGACTCATTCACTTAGAAAAGGATGACATTGATGAAGACAAACTTCTTGAGATATCGCTCGATGGTGGTGCAGAAGATGTCCTGCTACAAGGGGACATATATGAAATAACGGTAGATTCTTTAAATTTCGAGAATGTGAAGACTCTACTTGAAAAAGGCAAATACAAAATTCTCAAAGCCGAGATAACAAAAGCACCCCAATCAAGCGTTCAAATAAGTGATAAAAAAAGTGCGGAAAAAATACTCAATCTGATGGAAGCACTGGAAGAACAGGAAGACATCCAGAACATTTACTCAAACTTTGATATCCCGGATGAGATTCTGGAAAAGATCGCGTGAGCAGATTGGCAAGGAAAACTGTGCTCAAGGCTGTGATCTTTGACCTGGATGGAACATTAGTAAGTTCATTTTATGACTGGGGATTGATAAGAAACAAAATTGGTGTAAGAGATCTCCCCATACTTACATACATTGATAGTCTGAAAAAACCACTCAAACAGCGAGCCTTCAAGATACTTGAATCGTTCGAAGTTAAGGCAACCAAAAATGCAGGGCTACGACCGGGAATAAGAAAAGTTCTTTCAATTATTTCAAATAAGAAATTAAAAAAGGCAATAGTCACAAATAATTCAATCAAAAACGTTAATTATCTGTTAAAAAAATTTAAAATCTCATTTGATGTTATTATTACAAGGGACGATGGAGTCTGGAAACCATCCGCAGAACCATTGCTGATGGCAATTAAGCAGATGGAATTAAAAAAGGATGAGGTGCTTTTTGTTGGAGATAGTAACCCTGACATTATCGCATCCAGGAAAGCTGGGATTAAATTCTTTTCGTTAAGTGAAAAATCCTGGGTCTCCGATTTGCTGGATTTGATAAATGAATCTGCTTAATTAATATCGTTATTTGAACAAATGCTATCCTTAATATATCTATTAATCATTGTAATCGCAATAGTTGGTCTCATTAAATTCCGTGTGAATATTGCTTTAGTTCTCTTTGCAGGTGCTGTTCTATCTGGAATACTATTTAAAATAGGATTTATAGGTTTTTTTCTTACGCTTCTTAAGAGCATAATAAGTACGGATACACTCTCCCTTGTCGCGACAGTAATTCTTATAATGTATTTGGGAGCACTGCTTGAAAAAAGAGGAGACCTTGCAAGAATGCTTGAATCTCTCCGTGCATTGATATTGGATAGTAGATTATCTCTGGTTATACCTTCGAGTATTATGGGGTTGCTTCCTATGCCTGGAGGTGCTCTTATGTCGGCGCCAATGTTAAAAGAAGGTGCCAAAGATTTTAACCTGACAGCGGCAAGTAAAACATACCTTAACTTTTGGTTCAGGCATATCTGGGAGTACTTCTGGCCTCTTTATCCTGGCTTAATACTGGCAGCATCAATAACGCAAGTGCCAATTTTTGTCATCGCTCGATTTCAGTTTCCCCTGACACTTGCTGCGATCCTTGCAGGTTTGATTTTTGGGCTAAGGAGATTACCCTTCAAAGTGACTACTCAAGTACTTAACAAGAGATTCGCACTGAAGAAACTTCTTCTATCAACCTGGCACATTTCAATTATTATAATTCTCGTTCTGGCTTTTAAGCTAAATGTTCTATATGTTATGGTTGCTATTTCATTTTTTGTCACCATTCTAACGAGAATAAAAAAAGATGCCTGGATTGGAGTTATAAAACAAGCATTTACATATAAAACAATATTTTTACTGTTTTCCGTAATGTTTTTCAAGGCTGTGCTCATTAATTCGGGAGCAATTGACTCGTTAACTTCTATTCTAAAACCAGAAGGGATCTCCTTGTGGTTTCTTCTTTTTATCGCACCTTTTCTTGTGGGTTTCTTAACGGGTGTCAACCATGCTTATGTTGGAGTTGCTTTCCCAATTCTTTTGCCTTTTTTTGTGCAGAATGGGATAAATCTTTCATATATAATGTTTGCCTATGCAAGTGGATTTGCCGGAATACTACTTTCTCCTGTCCATCTCTGTCTTGTACTTACAAAGGAATATTTCAAAGCAGATTTTAATCCAATATATAGACTTTTGATTCCACCGGTTGTTTTCGTCTGGCTAATTTCTCTTTTGATGTTTTTTCTATACAGGTTGAGTTAATAGATTACCACGTGTTTTCGTTCCCTAACAGGGAAATCGGTGCTCCAGTTTTAAGGGTGTAGTGGTTAGCCCTGGTAAATTAGAATTCTATAGCAAATTCTAATAGAAAGGTTCGCGGTTGACTTGTTGTGGTTGGATCCCGGAGAGAAACAGTATAAGGGGTTATATCTGGTTTTATTATGTTTCTTTCATCCATAAGATTTTCGACTATCAGTTTAAGTTTTAATGCTGTAGACCCCAAAGTGAATTTTTTGTATGCCTCCAAGTCGAGATTGGAATGAGCCGGCAAACGAGCGGAGTTCTTTGAAAGGCTTCCCTTTCTCACTTCTTCTATAAGAGAATAGGGAAGTCCACTCCCGTAACTCCAGGCCCCGGTAATTCCAGCAGGGCTCCGGGTAGTATCGCTGGCGGTTTCATAAGAGGCAATAATCTTGAGCCTGTGTCTTTCATCCCAGCTTAGAGGATAATCTTTCATCACTTCAGGTAGATCCATATCCTCAAAGTTCTCGAGGTCTTTTGTATTTCTTCCCTTTGACCATGAGAGTATGTAGACCAAACGAGTGGTAAAGTGTTTACCTGCCGGTCTTTTGAATTCAAACTCAAAGCCCCTTGCGTCACCGTAAGAGGAGTTTGTAATTTTGTAAGAGACAATAGGGTATGTTCCAACAACTTCGGCATTTATCAGGTTTCTTATATCTTTCTTATATATTGTAAAGGAGAAGAGTGTTTTCTGGGGAAGTTCATGGTCGACTCTGAACTCATAAGAGCGTGTGCATTCCGGTTTGAGTTCGGGGTTGCCAATAAGCTTGTTAGGTCCTCTCCATCTTGTTGTAAGGAAAATATACTGGTATTCTGGCATCTGATAGTATAGCCCGAATGAAAAGGTAAACGCATCTTTATCTGTCAATGGATAGAAGAATCCAACCCTTGGGCTTATATATCCCTGAAATGTTTTACTTGCATCGGTCTCTTTTCCAATGTAGAAATAGTCATACCTGATTCCGTAATTGAGAATCAATCCCTTTCTTTCAAGTCTATCCTGAATGTAGATTCCTCCTTGAGATGGGTGCACGGAATAGACATCTCTTGACCAGCCATAACCCGGATATGGACCTTCTTCATCTATTCTTGTCGAGTCATAGAACCAGAGGAGTTCAATTTGCTGTTTTTCGAGTTCCCAGAGATGATTCTCGAAGCCAATTTTCATCAGATGTTTGTTTTCGAATTGCTTTGTAAAGTCGAAGAGAACAGATTTGTTGGTTTCCTCATGATTATGATAGATTGAATCGTAACCCATATCGTAGAACCAATCTTCATTGGAATCGGTTACATCGCCCCTGTCGCTTACAATCGATGGAATACCATTGTCAATTGCCCATAGGTATTCTTGTTCAAGCAAGTATATATGAGGTGGAATAAGTCCCGGGTCGTAGTGATAATGCGTGTGAAATGTGGAAAATTTTAATTCATAAAACGATGAATGACCGATACTGTGATTCCATGAGAGTGCATAAAGAGAACTTCTTTCTTCATAGTGATATGTGTGATTCGGGATTTTTATATACTGATGCTTATATTTTTCGTATATATTAAAAAAGCTTCTACCGGAAAACACAAGTCTACCGTTCTTAAGAGGGTTAACGGCTGCCTTGAATGATGTTCCAAATGTATTATGTTGCCTGTCCCCGTATTGGATACCACGAAATTCGTTGATTGTATGGTAATAGCCAAAAGGTGCATATGTGTCTGTATAGTTACCAAATCCACTGAATGACAATAAAAGCTTATTTTTTGAAAACGGAAGAGGATTCGTAACGTAAAAATTGAAATGGTCGGTATTATTCTGATTTCTTATTCTGTCTGTTTTGTATGAGGTTAGGATATTGAGCACTGTATCAGGCGATGCCGTTATTAGATTGACAATACCCGATTGTGTTTCTCCGTATTCTGTTTCAAAGCCGCCTTTTAGGATTTCTACGCGTTTAACCTCAAAAACAGGGACATCAATCGCCGCACTTCCACCAACGAACCTGTCATTTACAGGTATTCCATCCACAAGATACAGGATCTCACCACCTCTTCCACCTCTCATATGGTATTCCTCAAGAGAAAAGTCTTTCACCACTTCCGGTTGGGTTTCAAGCAGGCGAAGAGCAGAATATGCACGGGGGATTTTTGCTATCTCTCTGGAAGCAAAAATCCTGGATGAATGTGTTGCTCCAGATTCAATAAGGGGTCTTGTTGCTCTGACTGTCAAGACTTGCTTCATATCAATTACAGTTTCTTCCATCTCGAAGTGAATTCGGGCAGTCTTGCCTGCATCCACAAAGATGTCCTTTTTTACAACCGTTCTGTATCCCATCATCCGAGATTTCAGTTTGTATTTTCCCGGTGGTATGTTGATAATAAAATAGTCTCCGTTCTTGTTTGTTACTGCACCCATCGTTGTGTTTTCAAGAATGATGTTTGCAAACAGGAGCGGTTTTCCTGTCATTGCATCAGTTACCCTTCCCATTATTTTACCTGTAATTGCAGCGGCGAGTGACCCCGGGAAGAGAAGAAATAAGAAAATTATTGTTTTTTTCATATCAGTATCCTATGCAATAGATAGCGGGACCTTGGGTTTGCGAGCCCTGGCAAATAGCGTAAACTTTGTCGTTGGAAGGTGTGAATACTACAGAATAAGGGTTAAGTCCTACTTGAACATCCCACTCTACGCTGTAGTCAAATGTGTTTATTACAAGAATGCTATTGCTCGAGCTCGTAATGAAGAGGTGCTCACCATCATTCGTTATTGCCATACCCTTTGGAGCTACCAAACCAGCTGGTGAGATATCATCTAAAAGTGTATGGTTTGAGGTTTCTACAACTGCAAATGAATTACTGCTTGACTCAGAAATGTATGCTCTATCAAAGGTCGGCGAGAAAATTATATCGAATGGATATCCAGAAACAGGAATATTTGCCTTAATAGTGTTACTTGCAATGTCTATTACAGAAACAAGGTTTTGTGAATAGACTGCAGCGTAAACTTCATTATGAACTGTATCAATTGCCAAAGCGGTTGGATTTCCAGAAACGGATATGGAATCTATCATGCTATCCGAAGGTAGATAATAGGTAAGCACATCTTCTTTCATATCTCTTGCAATATACAGGGTTTCGTTATTTAAGTGAACTATGCCCTGGGTGTGTTCGGCAACTTCTACAGTCTTGGTTATACTATTTGAAAGAATATCATATACTGAAAATGATTTACCGGAGGTAAAGAAAACCTTTTCGTTTCCGAAAACATCAACAAAATATGAAACTCCGGTAAAAATGGGAATTGTTCTATCAATAGTATTTGTTATCGTGTTGAGCATCACGATATCTTTTCTGGACGGAATACCGTTATCAACTTGTGGAAAGTAAATTTGTGTTCCATCAGTTGTTATGTCGGCATTGAAAGGTGTACTTCCTGTGGGTATCTTGTCAATGACCACATATGGGAAAGGAGGGGGATAGCCTATGAAAACATCGAGGGTTTCCGAATATCCGAAGTTCGCACTGTAATCCACTGCAGATGCATAAATGGTATAAGTATTTCCTGGTGTCAGAGTTCTTACATCAACAATGCAATAGTATGGGAAATATTTATCTTTTTCTAACAGAGAATCGTTTAAGTAAAAATAGACTCTTGTAATTCCCGTGTTATCTGTGGCATTAACGGAAAGGTACTGGAATCCGTAAAGAGTATCGTGCTGAGATGGTTCAATAAAGTGCACTACTGGTAGTATTGTGTCCACCTGCACGCCAATCCCGATAAAGGTTAGTGAAGTATCCGCCATCTTGTTTCCACTCTTATCTTCCATATTTTTGATTTCCATATTATAGTAAGTTGATTCCTGAGGTTCTGTAACAAGAACACAATTTTTTCTCATTGGGTCAATATCCACCACGTGAACGTCCAGTGTTTCGTAACTCATAATTAAGTAATTTAGCGTATCAAGCATAAATGTTGGTTTTAATTCTTCACTAAAAGAAATAAATAGTTTTGTCGTATCAAGCGACACAACGGTCTTTACAACTGGAGGGATCGTATCCGGCGCAACGGGTTTTTTCTTTTTTGAACAAGCCGGCGTAAGTAATATTATTAGAAAAAGTATTACAAAAAGATGAAAATGTGTTTTAAGTGTTTTTTTTGACATACGTATCCCTCCAGGCGACTGAAGAAACAAAAGACTGACAAGTTCTAAATTAACATATCAGGTCTGTCATTGTCTGTCAAGAAAAAAGTGAAACACCAATAGCAACCCTTTTCATATCAGTATCCTATACAATAGATTTCGCAGCTTCCCTGGCAGATTACATAGAGCCTTTCATCAAACGTTGTGAAGACAAGAGAAACAGGATAGTAGCCCAGATCGAATTTCCATCTTACACTGTAATCGGTGGTGTTTACGACAAAAACATTGTTAATCATACTGCTAACGAAGAGATATTCTCCATCTTCTGTTATTGCCAATCCTTTTGGCAGATCCAGTCCTTGTGGCGATATTTTCGAAATAACGCTATGGTTTATTGCATCGATTATACCGACTGAATTATTACTCATTTCCGAAATGTAAGCCCTCGTGAAGTCAGGGGAGAAGATGACCTCAAAGGGATCTTGAATAGAGATGTTTGTAATAACGGTGTCTATATTGAGGTCAACGACGGAAACAAGATTATCTTCTACAAGACAGGCATAGAGTTCATTATGTAACGTATCGACCGCAAGAGCAGCTGGAGCTCCCGGTAGCGGTATAGAATCTGATATGGAATTCCCCTGTATGTCAAAAACAACAATATCATTCCTTGAGGTTCTTGCGATATATAGATTGTCGTTGCTTGCTCGGACAATACCCTGAGCTGAACCACCAATATCTACTGTTTCTGTAACCTGTTCGAGTGTGATATCATATATTGAAAAACAGTTATTATGCGTGAAATACACAAGGTTGTTCTCAAACACATCCAGGAAGTAGATGGGAACTGCTGGGTCGAGTGAAACTTTCGGCTCCGAATAATTGGTTTCTGTATCGAGCATTACAAGTTTACTTGTTGTGCTGTAAGGATAAAGGGGATTTTTTGCAAAAAATATTTTCTTTCCATCACGGGTTATATCCATTCTGAAAGGGATATGACCTGTTTTAATCGTATCTATTGCCACATAGGGGAAAGGTGGATGGTAACCTATGGAAACACTTAGTGTTTCGGAATAACCTCTGTTGCGTCCAAAATCCTCACAGGTTGCATAAATCTCAGCTGTGCTACCTTCTGCAATATTTCTCACATCCATTATGTTGAAATATGGGAAGGTTGTATCCTCGCCTATAAGTGAGTCGTTTAAGTAGAATAAAACCTTCTTTATACCTGTCGTATTATCAGAGGCGATTACCGAAAAGTATTCAAATCCATATAGCGTATCATTTTCTACGGGCTCTATAATGTGTGCTGTTGGAGGGATTGAGTCGAGCGGAAGACCAATACCCTGGAAGGTTAAGGTTGTGTCTTTAATTCTGTTTCCAGTTCTATCCTCGATGTTACGGACATCGATCCGATACATTGTGGACTCCTGGCGCGCGGTAACGAGAATGCAATTTTTGTTCATCGGATCGATATTCACAAGATGAATACCGAGAGTTTCATAACTTGAGATAATGTAATTCAACGTATCGAGAGCTAGAGAACGTTTAATCTTTTCGTCAAATGAAATCAGGACTCTTGTTGTGTCAAAGGAGAAAACGTTTTCTACTTTGGGAGGTTCTGTATCGGGTAATGTGGGTTTCTCATTCGAGCATCCAGATAAGAGGCTTAAAATTATTAACACCTTATAGAAATAGGAAAAATATTTCATAAAATTACGAGCTATAACTTAATTGGGTTACAAAGCAATCTCGGTTTTCTGCACCATGAGATCCAGGCTCTGCTGCCTTCATTTGCAATGACAGTATTCGACAAGAATCTACTCGGCAAAGGCTTCTTAACTTTAACAGTTTTAGGATTCCATGTCAAGAAAAACAGCCAAATACTTTGCGCATTTTGTCACGCTTGTCTTTATGTTCCCTGTCATTTTGAGTAATCCGTTTCCTATCGACCTTCCATCCCTCGCTACTTGAAATGAATGTACAGAATATCTCTATCGTTTACCTTGCAATCCTTGCCCTCAATTTTGAGTAATCCCTTTTCTTTTACATCCTTAAGCGATTTGTGTTCGAGAAATACCTTTGCGGACACTACCTCCGCCTTAATAAATCCTTTTGCCATATCAGTGTGAATCTTCGAAGCTGCATCCAGGGTTGTACCGCTTTTTGTTAGTGTCCATGCGCGCAATTCTTTCTCGTTAAATGTATAAAAGGTTATAAGATCCAGGAGTTTGTATCCTGAGAGTATTATTTTCTCAAGGCTACCCATGGTCAAATTGAATTCGGCAAGGAACTCCAAACGTTCCTCTTTTGGAAGTTCCCTTATTTCTTCTTCGATTTTAGCTGAGATGGGAATAATTTCAATGTTCTTACCGGCTGCATGTTCTTTGAGATTATCGAGTTTTTCACCCGGATTTTTTAAAGTAGCCTCGTCCACATTTGCTATAATCATTTCAGGTTTTAAGGAAATAAGCCCGAGTTCTTTAGCTAAAGCTTTCTCTTTATCCTGTACGTCTGTCAATTTTATCCATTCGTTTTCCGATATTTTCTTTTCAAGCAAGGTTAATGTATCAAGTTCCTTTTTTAATTCTTTGTCACCGGATTTTGCCTGTTTCTCAACAGAACGTATTCTCTTTCCAATAATTTCCAAATCCTTCAGTTTTAGTTCTGTTTCAACAGTTTCCAGATCTTTTATAGAGTCAGTTCCTCCTGTATGACTGATATGTGGGTCTTTGAATAGTCTGAGTACGTGGGCGATTGCGTCAACCTTTTGAATCTGGGATAGGAATTTGTTGCCCAGTCCTTCTCCCTTATGTGAGCCTTCTATAAGGCCAGCAATATCGATAACATCGAGTGTAGTGGGTGTTGTTTTTTTTGCAGAAACATACTTTGAAATATGGTAAAGCATATCGTCTGGAACAGATGCGATTGCTTTGTTTGGTTCGATTGTGCAGAATGGAAAATTCGAACAGTCCGCACTTTCATCAGTAATTGCGTTAAAGAGAGTGGATTTCCCGACATTGGGAAGTCCAACTATACCTATAGAAAAAGACATATCTATTCTCTCCTTTCGCATGTCAGATGCGAAATTAGCAGTTTCGGGATGGAGAAATTGATTGCTATAGAAAGGTTCTCCATCACAGATTATATACACTCCATAATCTCTATTGTCAACTGTTTTATTGTTGCACAAATCCCTGTGGATACTCAGGGTTGGGTGGAATAGAAGAGGCTGGTCTGTTTATCTCTGTAAAATCACTCTTGACATATTAAGTTAGACATTATGTGGTTCAAAAATTTGAAAGAAGGAAAGGTTTTACGACTATTTGCTTTTGATGCCGTACTTTTGCATTTTGTATCGCAGAACACGTTCGGAAATCCCCAGTTCAATGGCTGCTTTTATCTGGTTTCCCTTGCTTTTTGACAGGGCTGCCTTGATCATCTCCATTTCAATTCTCTCGACAGCATCGTTTAGCTTTCCTCCGACAGTCTGTGTTTGTTGAGCAACGGTTATGGGAAGATCGTCTCTCGTGATGTATTCATTTCGGGATAATACAATTGCCCGTGCAAGGATATTTTCGAGTTCACGTATATTACCGGGATAATTGTACTTCATTAATTGATTCATTGCTTCATCAGATATTGCCTTTATCTTTTTATTCTCCTTAGCAGAATGGAGACGGATAAAGTGGTCAACAAGTAAAGGGATATCCGGTTTTCTTTCTCTGAGTGGGGGCATATGGATCCTGAGTACATTAAGTCTATAAAAGAGGTCTTCTCTAAAGGTATCCTGGTTAACGTCACGTTCAATATCCTTGTTTGTGGCGCAAATTAATCTTGCGTTGACTGAAATCTCCTCGTTAGAACCAAGCCTTACTATTTTTTTATCCTGGATCACTCTAAGAAGTTTTATTTGAATCGACTGCGGGAGTTCACCAATTTCATCGAGGAAGAGAGTGCCATCCGAAGCATATTCGAATTTCCCGATTCTTCGCTTTGATGCGCCGGTAAATGCTCCTTTCTCATGACCGAACAACTCGGTTTCAATGAGAGTTTCTGGAAGTGCCGCAAGATGGGAAATAACGAAACGGGCTTTTCTCCTGTTTGAGAGATGATGGATTGCACCGGCAACCAATTCTTTCCCGGTGCCGCTTTCTCCGGTAATGAGCACATTGGCATTGCTTGTTGCTGTCCGGGAGACGATTGACATGACTTCTTCCATGGGAGCGGATGCATAGATGATTTTTTCAAATTTGAAACGTTCCTGCAATATCTCTTTGAGCTGGATATTCTCCTGTTTTAATCTAAGTGTTTCGATTGCTTTGCTGATAACAAGAAGTAGTTCTTCGGGATTTATCGGCTTCGTAAGATAGTCGAATGCTCCTTGTTTCATTGCAGTCACAGCATCCTGTATATTAGCAAAAGCGGTGATAATGATAACAGGCGTAATGGGATTGACTTCCTTCACCTTTCTCAGAATGTCCATCCCGGTACTATCAGGCAACCGTTGGTCAAGAAGAACGAGGTCGAAAGAGTCATTCTCGAAGTGCTGTAACGCTTCTTCTCCGGTTTTAGCTTCATTGACTATGTAGCCTTCTTTGGTTAGCATCTTTTTTAAGAGGTACCTTTGATTTTCTTCGTCTTCGACTAACAGAAGTTTCATGATATGTTCTGTTTCAGGTGTATGGTGAACGTGGTTCCGCCGTTACTCCCTAACACAATAGAACCGCTGTGTAACTCAATAATTTTTTTGACCAGGTATAAGCCAAGACCTGTTTGCTGTTTATTACTAAAGAATGGTTCGAAAATCCTGTTACGGAGGGAGTTAGCAATCCCCGGACCATTATCGCGGATCATGATCTCACAAAAGTAGCCCTTCTTTCTTGAGATAATGGTAACGAGTGTCGCCCCGGCCTCGATACTGTTTTTAATAAGATTAGAAAAGAGTACTCCAAGCATTTCTCTGTTTCCCATACATACAAGCCCTGACTGCATTTCCTTCTTAATGGTTGCATTGGCTGCGCGTATGCCGTGCTGAAGGAGAGAGATTGATCCGTTAATGATATCTTCTATAAGTAGCGATTCCTTGTGAGGTGAAGGTTGCCCTGTTATTTTCAAAGAATCCATGATTGTTCTCATACGGATTATTTCCTGAATGAGAATACTCTTGTGTTCGTGTTCTACGATATCCTTTGAAAGCAATGAAAGTGCATTTAAGGAATTTCTGAATTCATGCGTGAACCCGGAGGAGAGCGCGCTTAGTTCCTTAAAGTGTTTAACTTCATGTTCTTTGAGGAGCCGAAACCGTTCGAAGCGGGACATATTATAGATAAGAACTGATTCAGAACCAATAAATGCAACCGTCATGATAATGAGAAAGAGAACATTGATACTGGTGATTCTGGTCAGCGCATTCATCGCGAACCCGGCAACAAGGGATATTTCTTCACGATGTTCCTCGACGTGATAGATTCTCCCAACCGGTGTTGAAATAATGGTGTTTCCCTCGCCCACAAGGGGAAGAAAGTTATCGTAGAGGGAGCTATATATGATTGGGGTGTCGTTGCTGTCGAGGATGGCAAAATAGATGATCGATGAAGAGGAAATGAGCGAGTCGAGTATCGAATGAATCCTGATCCCTGAATCATTATTTGCTTTTGCTAGGATAAGTACCTGGGTCCTGCTGTGTTGAAAATGGACCAAGTAGTAAGGTTCTTCATCGAGAATGATAAGGGAATGGGAATCTCGCCCGATTAGGTTGCTTTCATAGTATCGAATAATATCGTCTTCTTTTTCTTCGTCGGAGGTAATCGATATCGTACTATCTTTTGAGAACAGCCAGATTCCTTTTATAGTATTTGAAAGTATTGTTTCATCAAGGATTACCTTCTCACTCCCGATTTTGCTGTTCAGCTGTGTCAATTCAGAGATCAATTGTTCTTTATCTGATTTCTCGGACTGGAGATGCTGCTCAATAATAAAGGAGAGAAGATAGTAGGTATTTTTTACACTTGAGTAGTATATTCTTTTTAAACTCCAGTTGGTTAGTAATACAATGGAAATGGAAAATATAAAGAGAAAAAGCAATATTCCTATGAGAATTACGTTTCGCCGTTTCATTGCTAATAAAGGAGATTGTATTGAATTTCTATAGAATTCTTGGAATAGTCGAAATCGTCAATCGTGGAGTAGTTGAGTAGTGACTTGAAAGAGACTGAAATTGAGGAGATAGGACCAAGCATTTTCGTCAGGAGAAGATATAAGGACGTACCCGAATCGGAACGAGGCACACCTTCTATGGGAAAGTACTGTTTTTTAAAGACATCGCATTGGATATCCATTGATATTTTTTCTCTTTGAAATAATTTTTTCATAGAAACTATTAAGGATGTCTGCTCATTAACGGATTCTTCTTCGAAGAATGGTTCATCGTTGTATGATAGAGAGACTGGGGGAGTGCCGTCGGAGAAAGCGTAGTGGTAGTACTCAATACTTGCTTTTAGTGAGAGGCTCATGGAAAGGGGGGAATCGAACCGGGAAAATATCCTGTAGAAGGGAAGCGTTTCGTTTTCGTAAATTTTTGAACCCAATTCCGCTCCCGGGATAAGAAAGAAATACGGCAGTGGGATTGAAAGAGATGATTTCAGATATGGTTCGAGATAACCGGGTATTGAGTCGGCTGCGAAATAGCGGTATCGTATCCCGAAATCGGGAGAGCAGAGAAATCTATTGAGAAGGTATAAGTTTACTGAATCACCTGCGGAAACTGTGGTATATCGATAGAGATCAAATGAGGGAGTGAACAGATTGTAAAACTGAATGTAGGTGCAGTTGTTATTTCCCGCACCGTGGAGATAGAGATGTTTTTGAAGAGAAATTTTGTTTTCAAGAAAAAGGTTATTTGTATTGAAATTGATAATGGAATATTTACCTTTGAATTCCACATCAAATGATTGTGAGTAATTCAAGAATGGATAGAGGGCAAGAAGACTGCCGTACTCCTTTGTAGCGAGAAGATAGAGATTATCGCTCGCGGAATATGCAAGCGATAATCCCTTTACACTGTTTGAAAAAGCTAAACAAGGGAGGAGGAGAAAAATGATTCCTCCCCCCAGTTTAGTAAATCTATTTCTTGCCACGCCCTGTTCGTTTCTCCTTTGGGTCTGGTTTCGTGTGTCGTTTTGCCCTCCATATCGGGAAACCCATCCTATTCCTGAGTGAGATTTCAAGTTTCGTTCTCAGATTCCTCATAACACGGGCAAGGACCATTGTCTGGGCATCACCTTTCACTTCGGAACCCCTGATATCCAACTCATCACCCAATCTGACTTGATTTTGGAGAAACCATTCCGGGGAGAACTGGACCCTGACTGTCTCTCCATTTTCCAATTTGATCTTTGCTTCCATGAGGGCGTCGTCCTTGTAAATATAGAGATCTTCGATTGGTCCCTTCATTTGCTTCTCCCGCAAAGGATTATAGAAATGACTTCTCTCCTGAAGGCGGGTTCTCAGCCAGAGGGGTTCATAGTGCACATTCCGTATTTCACGCCTGATCATATTTCGCACTATTACCCGAACCTTGAATTTGTTTTCATCTTCAAACCTTCCGATGAAATCGAGGTCATCTCCAACCTTGAGTTCATCATCAAGATACCATGCCGGGCCCAGATGTGCCTCGACCATTTCCCGGTTTCTCGTTCTCACCTGAAGTTTTAGTATATTGATGTTACCTTCTTCTTCGCTAAAGAGTTCTTCAATGGCAGCGATTTCACCGGTTACTTCGATCTCCTCTGCAATCATAAATCCCGTAAGCAAGACTATGATAAACAGGACTACTGCTGCGATCTTCATGCTTTCCTCCTTTCTTTATATACTTCCTTTTCATTGAAACTGCAACCTTTATTTCACATACTATACTATATGCAAGTAGTGTGCCATACATAAATATCGTGAAATAGTGACTTAAACGTTAACAAATTCGACAATTTTGTCGTTTCGACAATTATGTATGTAAGAGTCGAATAGACGTAACTGAACTGATTGTGTTGAGCAAATTCGGGACAGCGACCATTTTTTACCCTGAGGGGCAGTAGGTTTTTGAGATTTTTCTAATCAAAAACTCTCTGTTTTGCTCCTGTTTTAAACAAAGGAGATGAACAGGGCAGAATGAAGAGCAAAAATTCTTGACATGTTCACTTAAAAATTATATAATGCAGAGAATTAAAACAAAAAGAAATCTTTACAAAAAGGATAAAAAAGAAGGAAAGGAGATTGGCAACAGTGAAATATTGACATTTTTAATTTGCAAAAAACCTGACATTTTCTACTTGCAATGACACTGAAAAGAAAGAGTTTGACGGTAAAGAGAAAAAATTTTAAGATTATGATGTATTATTTAGTCCAAAATAATGGGGCCCACTGCCCAAGTTGAGATATTAAGCCTTTGGTTGAACAAAGCAAAAGGAGGAAAAATGAAGAGGTTATTGATATTTGCAGCCATTTTATTGATGGTGAAAGGAGTAGCGGAGGCATGGACAGTGGAAACTGTCGTTACCATCTCTGATAGCTGCAAAGGGGTTGGGCTTGCCCTTGATAGTGACAATAAGCCGCATATCGTATATGCAGAAAAGCATACTGATAGCGTAAATGTCCAGGAGAAGTATAAAGATGCTGGGAGTACCTGGCAGGGGCCTTATAACACCAATTGTCCACATTGCGAGGATATGGAGGCTTATGGTCCGTGGAATTGTGTTTCATTCGATGCCCAAAATGATACATTCTGGGTAATAACCCTATATGGTTATGACTATAATTCCTGTATCTACGCCTCCTATAAGGCCGGTATAAGTGGTGCCTGGTCACCAGCTGTTCAGGTGAGGAACCACTCCGGAACATGGCCAGCAAGGTTCACCGCCTGCGATGTTACAGTTGAAAGTGGTAAGGTGGTTCATCTTGTATATAGTGACTACAATGATACAACTATGTATTACAAAAAGAGAACAGGAGGAGGATGGGGCGCTGATGAAAACATTGGCACCACAGGGATGAATTATGGATTCTGGTATTACTACGGCGCTTCAATTGCGCTGGAAGGAACCACACCGCATGTAGCAGGTTATTTCTATAATGATGACCCGACCTATTACGATATCCTGCCCTCATACCGAAATAAGGTAGGTGGTTCCTGGGGAACAAGGATAAGAATGTCAAATTGGGGATTCTGGCCCAATAAAGGTGGAGGGTATGTGTCACTTGTCTTGAATCCTATGGGTAATAATTATGACTGGGCTTGCTGGGGTAATTCCGAAGGTGAGAGATATGTCAGATATGGACAGCGGTCTGTATCGGGCTGGACAGGAACCTCCCCTGTTACACCAGGAGATATGGGTTCTGGTAATTTCTGTGCTGATATAGTTGGATATACTAATAAGGTCTGGCTTGCCTACAGAGCCAATAATGGCGACCTCAAGTTTGCAGGATATGAGATCATGGGTTCACCAACCTTTACTCAGACCGTGGATATATTGCCGACAGGAGTGTCTTATGTTTGTCTCAAAATAGCCCCGGATAGCAGCATCCACATTGCCTATTTTGCCATTGAAGCAGGAAGTTATAAGATAAAGTATGCTTACAATCCGAGTCTCGGTATTGAAGATGAGGAAGTTATCGGGCACCAAGTAATGGGCGTCAGTATTCATCCAAATCCATTCAGGGAAAAGGTAGAGATTAAGTTCTGCATAGGACAAGGTGCAGAGGACAGAGAGTTAAAAATCTACGATGTGAGCGGACGTGTTGTTAAGGATTTTGGACTAGTCACGAGCAGCTCGAACCTCTCCGCTGTTGTAATCTGGGATGGTCGGGATGATAAAGAAAGATTGCTTCCTTCAGGTGTGTACTACTGTAGATTAATCCAGGGAGGAGAAACTCAGACAAAAAGGGTTTTGCTCGTTAGATAATTCAATTCAATAAATTATTGCTCTTTGTGAAGAGTAGTCTAAAATTGAAAATTGGGATCAGGCTAAAAACTGAAATTCAGCAAAACAGTTCTATTTTTCTGTGTCCATTTTATTGGTCTCTGTTTCTGTCTCGAAATTAGGAACAGCGACCATTTTTTTACCTGAGGGCAGTAGATTTTTGGGAGTTTTCTAATCAAAACGTTCTCTGTTTTTCTCTTGTTGGAACAGAGGAGATGAATAGGGCAGATTGTAGAGCAAAAATTCTTGACATAAACAATAAATTGGTTTACACTAAATTAGGATGTATAAAAAAAAAAGCGCATCGAAAGTTCTGTTCAATATAAGACAAAGGGGTAGAAATGTTCAAGATGAACACCAGACTTAAGAAAGAAGTGTGGAGTCACTTTGAGAAGATGCAGGTAATTTTTCTTGCAACTTGTTCTGGAAAAAAACCGAAGGTTCGCCCGGTTACGATGCTGAACTTCAAGAATCAACTGTGGGTGTCAACCGGCACCAGGGATATGAAGACTAAACAGCTCAAGAAGAATAACAACATAGAATTCAGCATAATTATAGGGAAAGGAAAATACAAAGGTTCGATTCGTGCTGCAGGAAAGGCGAAGATTGTGAAGGACATTAAGACGAGAAAGTCACTTGCAGACAATATCCCCTTTTTCAAGCAATTCTGGAAGGATGCATCTGATTCCGATTTCACGCTGCTTCGACTTGATATTAAGTCGATTGAATACATTAGACCGAAAGAGATGAAGATCCAGAAGTTCACCGTTTAGAAGATTGGTTTGGTCTAAAATTGTGAGCAGGGTTTATGAAATGTTTAAAGAAATAGTTTTAATTACTCTAATGTTATCAGTTATCATAAATGCTTGTGCAGATGTTAATGAAAATGTCAAAATTGAAAAAGCGACATTTGCAGGAGGCTGTTTTTGGTGTATGGAGCACCCTTTTGAAGAATTAGATGGTGTAATAGAGGTTGTCTCAGGTTATACCGGTGGACATAAAGAGAACCCAACATATCAAGAAGTATCGGCTGGGGGAACCGGTCACCTAGAAGCTGTTCAAATAGAATACAATTCATCTAAGATAACTTATTCAGAGCTTCTTGATGTATTTTGGGAGCAAATAGACCCGACTGATGCAGCTGGACAATTTGTTGATAAGGGCTCACAATACAGCACAGCTATTTTTTATCACAATAAGAAACAAAAAAGTTTAGCAGAAAAATCGAAAGAAGAACTGGATAAATCTGGAAAATATGATAAACCAATTGTTACAGAAATTTTGAAAGCTTCCAAATTTTATAAAGCAGAAGAATATCATCAGGATTACTATAAAAAGTGTCCCATAAGGTATGAGTCTTATAGAAGTGCATCAGGTCGTGATAAATACTTAAACAAGATATGGAGAGACAAAATGGAAACTCAATATGCTGAAGGAGACAACAAAAAATACAAAAAACCAACCGAAGAAGAAATTAGAAAGAAATTAACACAATTACAGTATAAGGTTACACAGGAAAATGGTACAGAAAATCCATTTGACAATAAATTTTGGGACAATAAAAAAGATGGAATCTATGTTGATATAGTTTCTGGCGAACCTCTTTTTAGCTCCCTTGATAAGTATGAATCTGGAAGTGGATGGCCAAGTTTTACAAAACCACTTGTTACGGAAAATATTGTAGAAAAAGAGGATAGAAACCTTTCTACGGTAAGAACAGAAGTTAGAAGTAAACATGCTAATTCTCACCTTGGACACGTATTTCCTGATGGACCTGAACCAACAGGACTTCGATATTGTATAAACTCTGCCGCTCTTCGTTTTATTCCACAAGAAGATTTAGAAAAAGAAGGGTATCGGGAATATAAAACACTTTTTGAAAAATAGGGATGTTAACAAAGCACTGCATATTTAGCTGCAATGATATGTTATGTGGTTATGAACCTATTTAGTCTAGCATTTGGTTGGCAAAAGAAGGAGCGATAAAGTATGAAACGAATGAGCTGGCAAATTGTCTTAGGCTTGTTGCTGGTTGTTTTATCCATAATTGTCTATCTCATTCATTATATAATCTTTAGAGATATTCACCACATCCTGATTTATTTGATAGGAGATATTGCTTTTGTCTTTATCGAGGTTTTGCTGGTTACCCTAATAATACACCACTTGCTTAGTGAAAAGGAAAAACGGGCTCGGCTGGAAAAGTTGAATATGGTCATAGGGACTTTTTTTAGCGAAGTTGGGACAGGGTTATTAACTAGCTTTTCTGATTTTGACCCCAAATTGGATAAAATTAGAAAGGAACTTATTGTGACCAACAATTGGACCGAACAAGAATTTTTTAGTGTCAGCAAAATCCTTAAGAATTACGATTATGGAATTGAAATTCAAAAGGTGGATTTAGAACATTTAGGCAATTTCCTTATGGATAAAAGAGATTTTCTACTGCGCTTATTGGAAAATCCTAGTCTGTTGGAACACGAATCCTTTACAGGACTCCTAAGGGCAGTTTTTCATTTGATGGATGAGTTGACACACCGGGATGATATGAGACAGTTACCGAGTAGCGATAGGGAGCACCTCTCTGGTGATATAAAAAGAGTATATGTCTTGTTGGTCCATCAATGGCTGACTTATATGATATATTTGAAAAATAATTATCCCTACCTCTTTTCTCTTGCTATGAGGACTAATCCATTTGATAGAGAAGCGTCACCAGTAGTGAAATGACCAGAAGCTTTTGAAATGGGAAATGTTGACAGGGGTATACCTGTAAACATCTGGTTTCGGGGGAGAAAAGGGAGTCAAGCTATTTTTGACATATTCACTTTATTATTATTGAGTTCGGGGACTTGAAAGAAAATTTTGGGTTGCACAAAAATATGGAAACATTGGATTTGCAGATATTGAGACATAACGGTTTAGTATTATATCTTGGTCTCACGTCGGGAGACCTTGCGGTATATCAAGAAAGATGTAAGAGAATAAGAATGGCATTTGGGAGAGAATCTGAAGATGGAAGTTAAAATAGGTCATATGAGAGATAAGTTGCTCGCAAGGGCATTAAAGGGGAGAGCAGAGGTTAACAATGTCATAGGTGATTACCGAGGTAGTTTGCGGGATTACAAGCTGTTGAGAAGTAATTTTCGAGAGCCCAGGGATTATCTTACCTATATGATGGGTATTTACTGTATTTATGAAAGAACAGGGAAATTTAAAGAAGCGCTTGAGATTACAAGGAAGGCATTGTCTTATGCAAATAGACATCATTTCAGTTTTATTAAGCTTAAACTCACAATTCAAACGATTAACATTCACATCCGTAGAGGGAACTACAAGAAAGCATTACAGGTTTCGAATTCAGTCATTGATAAATTCAAGAGGAGTGAAGTAAAGGATACGGAAAAAGAGAAATACCTGATAGAGAAGTCCAATTTCTTGATTAATGTTGGGAGTGTTTACTTGTATACAGGAAATTATGAGAAAGCACTCGCCTTTTATAGAGAAGCAAGGGGAATTCTGGCTGGAGTTCGTAACAATATTGGACTTGCAACGGTTCTTAATAATATGGCACTTGTGTATTGGAAAAAGGGCAAATACAATGAGGCATTGAAGTGTAATTTCAAAGCACTCAATCTGAGGAAGAAAACAGGACATATGTACGGTATTTCATCCAGTTTAAATAACCTTGGTTTAATATACGATGAGAGGGGGGATTATAAAAGCGCTTTTGTCTATTACAAAAAGGGTTACGAGATTTTCGTTTCATTGGGCGACCTTCTTGGGGAAACAATCGCACTCATAAATATTGGAAGTATTTACTCGGATGTGGAAGGTGATTTAGAGAAGGCTGAAAGGGTTTACAGGAAGTGCTTGGATATTCAGAGGAGGGTAGGAGATAAAACCGGTATGATAGAGAGCTTGCTTATGCTTGCAAGCATATATAGAAGACAGAAAAAGTTCAATGCATTCTTCGGTTCTATGAAAAAGCTGAGAGGGAAGTTTAAAAAGGAAAAAACACCGGAACTTTATTTGAGTTTCCTTTGTCTTAGGATAAAATTCCTTATTCTGAAAAACAGAATGTCGGAGTTAGATAGAGCGATTACATCGTTGGTGAGAAAGGTTAAAGAAGAAGGTGGAGGGTTACTCAAAATAGAGGTTATAGCTTCACTCATGGAAATACTGTCAAGATTAAACATTACGGATTACAATTATATATTGCTCCCGGAAATTAAGAAGGTGGAAAAGCAAATAGAAAAACTTGAGAGTCCGCTGCGCAGGTCAAACATCGTTAGATCACTAGCCTTGTTCTATAGTGCATTGGGTGATTTGAGAAAAGGGAATAAATATTTTGATGCACTAAAAACTGTTACAAAAGAATATAAAATAAGTGCATTTCGTGAAGATGTAAGTTTTCTCAACAAGAGACTGAAAAATCTCGCAGTGATAAGGGATGTGTGAATTCATCGATTTCAGTTGTTGCTTGATATCGTTGTTTTGAATCGGTTTCGGTCCAGTAGAAAATTATAAAAATAGGGAAAGCGACGTTTTTTGTTTTCTCCTGTTTCAGAATAAGGTTTTGTGGATACCGAAAAGCAAAAATTTTTGACATCTTCACTTAAAAATTATATAATTAAAGAACTTGAAAGAAAAATTCTGAAATGCTTATAAAAAAACTAAAAAGAAACAGAATTTGAATATATTAAACAAAAGAAATAAACCTTTGAAATGCGATTGAAATTGCAGATTCTAGTCTTACCCGAAAGAGACAATAAGATTCTATTTAATGGGTGGGGCTTCTTCGATTGCTTTTTTCAGTTTACTGGCAAGCTCTTTGTTAATTTTATTTAGTATAGTATATTCATTGATGGCATCTTCTTTATTTCCCTTCATCAGATATAAGAAACCGAGAGAATAATGAGCAAAATCACAATCTTCATCTATTATAAGAGCCTTGTTGAATTCTTTGATTGCTTTTTCTATCTGATTCATATTTGCATAAACCATACCAAGATTAGATTGAGCCATCAGATAATCTTGTTTCAAGCTTAATGCATGTTTATATTGAGCAATTGCATCGTCCCATTTTTCGAGTTTACTATATACTAAACCAAGGTTAAAATAGGCTTTATAAGGCTTTGGATCAAGACTAATCGACTTATTTTGCATTTCAATAGATTTTTCATAATTGGCAGTTTCATAATACACCAATCCTAACATCATATATCCGCCAGCGTAACTTGAATCAATCTCTATCGCCTTATTATAATAATTGACAGAATTCTTGTATTGTTTGGTTACATAATATGTGTATCCTAAACTTGCATATGCATCAAATAATTCTGGATTAATTTCAAGTGCTTTCTTGCAATATTCTATTTCTTTTTCGAATTTCCCGAGTATCCCATATGAAACACTCATATTGTAGTAAGCAACAGCATCTGTGGAATCACATAATACTGCCTTTTTAAATTTTTTGATAGCTTTCACATGGTCGTTTTTTTTGGCATAAATGAAAGCAAGATAACTAAATGCATCAGAATTCAGAGTATCCTTCTTAACGTAAATTTCCAAATATTTTTGGGCACTATCAAAATCGGTTTGTTTATAATATGTAAAACCAATACCAAAATATGCGGGAGAGTAGTCAGCATCAATTGAAATTGCATTATTATACATTTCCAGTGCATTTTCATACTTGTCTAAATCTAAATAAACACTACCAAGATTGTTATATGTTTCCGGGAATGAATCAGGTTTTAACGCAATCGCTTTCAAGTAATACTCTTCAGCTTTCTTATCTTCCCCAGTAATGTTATAAACGGAAGCAAGAGATGAATAGAATTGCTCATCAGTCGGTTTGAGTTCCAGCGCCTTCTTAAATAAATTAATGGCTTCTTGGTATCTTCGGCTCAACTTAAGCACATATCCCTTTTGCCAATATATATCAGCGTTTTCAGGATTTATCGATATCGCTTTATCAAAACATTCTATCGACTTTTCATACATTGCGAATTCTTTATAAAAAGCACCCAAGGTAAGATAGGCATCAACATAATAAGGAAATATAGTGATTAACTTTTCATATACTTCCACCGCTTTATTATAATCATTTTGTTCATAATAAGTCCATCCAAGTTGAATATAAGCATCATAATATTCTGGGTCCTTTAAAATTATTTTTTTGAGAGTACTAATTGCGTGATTATATTTGTTTTCTTTAACATACAACAGGGAAATAGCATACATAGCATCAATACATTCAGAATTTAAGTCAATTGCCTTTTCAAACGACTTCATGGCATCATTGTAATTTAAATTATTGGCTTGTGACAAACCAAGACAATAAAAAGCTTCGTAATCACCGTTATTATATTTTAATGCACTTTTATATACCTTAATTGATTCTTGATATTTTTCCATTTCATACAGACAATATGCTTTTAACATGAATGCATCATAGTTTAAGGGATTTTGATTGCATATAATTTCGAAATATGGTAATGCTTTTTCATAATCTTCAAACCATATACTAACGAGACCTGTCAAGGTTCAACTTTATTCCCCACCCCAGGTTCAGTTTTATTCCCCACTTTTTCTGAGTTAAATTATAAATCTTCCGCTGCAATTTGTCAATATTTAAATCGTT
>Ga0315550_1000041_pt1 | contig 71870 bp, 85 predicted proteins | sample SalMarSW160190MG_2_FD_203100 | JGI IMG/M metagenome (GOLD analysis project Ga0315550, IMG submission 203100) | Salt marsh sediment microbial communities from the Plum Island Ecosystem LTER, Massachusetts, United States - Salt Marsh Sediment SW1601-90 ...
CAGATCAGGTAGGTTATAATGGTTATACATATGATTTTCAGATGATTGTTCCAGAAAATGGTGTTCCAGGTTTTGGCAGTTCAACTGCTTATTATATTTATGTTGAAATAGGTACTTAAAAATGAAACTGAAAAATATCCAAAAATTTAGAACTGATTTATTAGGGGGAATCTTCATTCTTTTAGAAGCAGTTTTGCTCTTTTTATTATTCTCTTTTTTCACTTCACCTGTAATGGGGGGTGTTGGAGAAAATGTAACTGTAATAACACAATTAACTGTTGGAGAGGTTCCTCCTGAGGTTTTAAATGTTAGTATAAATGATGGTGCAGAGAGCATAACTTTAATAGCAAATGCCAGTACGGTTGTTTATTGTGTTGGATTAATAAGAGATTATAATAATGAAACAGGTTTAAACTATGTTTCTGCAGAATTTTTTCATAGCTCTTCTAGCTATGGCAGTTCAGATGATAATAATAATCACTATACAAACAACTCTTGTAATATAACTTATAATTTTACTAGTTGGGGGGGGATTGCTGATGATATTTATCATGTTTTAGGAAATTGTTCCTTTACTATTCAGTATTATTCAGATCCTGGGGTGTGGAATTGTACTATGTTTGCTAATGATACTTATGGTGATAATGATACAAATAGTGATGATATAAATGTTTCAACACTTCTAGCTATTGGCCTTCCTAATATAATAAATTATGGTACAGTGAATGCTACATCTGTTTCAAATGAGAATATAACAAATATCACGAATGTAGGAAATGTTGAAGTGAATTTATCTTTGTCAGGATATGCAATGTATGAAGGAGATAATTTGTCAATGAACTGTACATTAGGAAGTGTAAAGAACATATCAATAGATTTTGAACAGTATAACTTAACTGGTTCAAATGATAGTTATTTAACTATTTCGCAATTTGATTCTTTGTATGTTAATTTAACAGGCGCTCCAGTTATAAAAGAATTTAATTTAAATTATAGACATAACGATACAATAAATTATGCTGTAAATGAAACTTACTGGAGGATGTATGTTCCTATAGGGGTTGCAGGAAGCTGTTCAGGAAATATTATATTTGGGGCGGTTCAGTATTCTGGAACCTGAACTTAGATTATCAAAGAATTACATATATGATTATGTTATATGTTAAAAAAAAGGGAAAGATTAGACTTGAAGTTTATAGGCCAAAGAGAAAGCTAAATGTTTCAAAAGAAGATACACTGCCCCTTCTTGTTAAAGTTGGGAGCTATTTTATTGTTTTAGGAGGAATATTTTCTTTTATTTTTTCTGGGATAGTTATGGGAATTAAATCTTTTTTTCATGTAAAGCAAAAAATTTATGATAAAAATATCTTCAATAAAAAATATGTTGAAGTAAGGATTAAGAAAAGAAAATAAGAAAGTTAATTTTTCATTATTTTGTCTGCTTGAATCTGCAGATATTGTTCGTATTCTTTTACTTTTCCTGTTACTGTTATCTCTTTTATGTTTGTTAATTCTAGGTTTTTATCGAGGGTTATGTCAATTTTTCCAGTTTCATCTCTTATAGAGATGACTTGAAAATAATCATAGTTTCTTATGTTAAAGATGGTTCCTTGAACGCGTACTTTTTTATTCAAAAGTTTTTTGTTGATGTCTACTATATTTGTTTGTTTTAGTGTTAGGGTGTTAGCTAAAAATAAAATTAGGAAAATTCCTAATATAGAACCCACTAGTGAGATTTTGAAGAGCTTGTCCATTTTGTTTTATATTTTTAGTTTGAGAGAGTTATTAAATTTTTAGAAAATCTTTATAAATGCAAAAACTAATGAATTAGTATGGATATTGGGAAAAAATTTCAGTTGATTAAGAGGAACACTCAAGAGATTGTTACAGAGGAGGAACTTAAAAAATTGTTGGAAGAAAAGAAAAATCCTATAGTTTATTGGGGAACTTCTGTTACTGGAAAACCCTCTCTTGCTTATTTTTTCCCTTTGTTGAAACTGAGTGATTTTATTAAAGCAGGGTTTAGGATTAAGGTTCTTTTAGCTGATTTACATGGTGCTTTGGATGGGACTCCCTGGGTGGTTTTGGAAAAAAGATATAGATATTATAAAGAGGCAATTACTCAAATTTTTAAAGCATTAGGGACTGATTTGAAAAAAATAGAGTTTGTTAAAGGAAGCGAGTTTCAGTTAAAACCAGAATATAGTTTTGATGTATTAAAGATGGCAACCATGACTTCTATTCGTGATTGTAAGAGGGCTGCTGCAGAGGTTGTTAAGTTTGGCAATAACCCGAAACTAGGCGGAGTTATTTATCCTATAATGCAGGCACTAGATGAAGAGTATTTAGAAGTTGATGTTCAGTTTGGAGGCTTGGATCAGAGAAAAATTTTAATGTTTGCAAGAGAAAATCTACCTAAACTAAATTATAATGTAAGGGTTGAGATAATGAATCCTATGATTCCTGGATTAGTTGGAAAGAAAATGAGTTCAAGTATTCCTAAAACTAAAATCGATTTAATAGAGGATGACAAGTCTATCAAAGAAAAAATCAATAAAGCAGAATGTGTTGCTGGAGACCCAAATAATGGATTGATGGCTTTTTTAAAATATGTGATTATGGTGATAAAAGAAGATAAAAATGAGAGCTTTGTTGTTAGAAGAGACAAGAAATATGGGGGGGATATGAAATTTGATAATTATAAAGAGATTGAACAGGCATTTGTTAAAAAACAGTTACATCCTCTTGATTTAAAGAATGCTGTTGCAAAGGAATTTTCTGCTTTATTAAAGGGAATTAATAAGAAAAAGCTGGATGAGTTGGCTAAAAAAGCTTATGATTAATTATCTTGTATGGAATTCTATAATATCCTTATCTTTTAGAACATGGTCAGGACCTGTTTTTTGATTAGGAAATTTTGAGGAAGGGCCAGTAACGCGCGTTTCTTTTATTGTTAGTGAGCTGTGGAGAATTTTTTTTGCTACGTCTTTTACTGTTGAATTTTCAGATAAAATTAAGGGCTTTTCTTTATTTGCTTCTTTTCCAGGCTCTTTTGTATAAATTCTTATTTTCCCAAAACTTTGAAATATTTTTTCTTTGAGCTCTTTAATATTCTCTTTTGTTTTGCAGGATAATAACAGAAAATTAAGCCTCTTGCTCTGAAGTCTTGCCTGTTGCTTTCTTTTTTCTGATTCACTCAACAAGTCAGATTTATTGAAAGCAATAATCCTGTTTGAAGAAGCTTTTTTTAAGAATGGAAGAATTTGGGGAAGCTGTTTTATATCATCTATTACTATAATCAAAGTATCTGCTGTGTTTATGATTCCTAAATCACAAAGTTCATTTTCTATAGCTGGCATGTCTATAATCTGGATTTTGCAGCCTTCATAGTTGAGAGTGCCGATAGTTGGAGATTTTGTTGTGTATTGGTAAGAAGCTATTTCTGAATGCGCATTGGTGAGCAGAGAGAGAAGGGAGGATTTTCCTGAGTTGGTTAAACCTATAATGACTGCCTGCATCTCTTCTTTTTTGATTCCTAATTTTTTGCTCGCAGCTTTTTTCTTTTTTCTTTCTGTTTCAAGCTTTTGTTTTAGTTTTTTGTATCTTGTTCTAATGTTTTTTCTTAATGACTCTGCTGATTTATGCTTAGGCATTGTTTTCATCATTTCTTCCAGTGCAAGAAGTTTTTCTTTGTCAGTTTTTGCAATATGAAATTTTCTTTCTGCTGCTAAGTATTCTGGATGTGCATTAATTGGCATAATAAAAGCAAGAAAAGAAGTTTTAAGAAATTTTCGTTAATTGTTAATTATAATAGCTTCTTCATTATAAATGGTAATGGATCTGCTTTTTCAGAAATTATTAATCCTGCAAAAAATTCTTCGTCATCTGGTACTCTTCCTTGGGTGACTCTTATTGCTTTGTAAGTCATTTCTTCTTCTTTTCCTCCTTTTTCTTTTGCTTCTCTATTGTATTCTTTTGTAAATCTTATAAGGCTAGATAATTTTGATCCTTTAATTCTTGCAGTTCCGTAATAATCTTTTGATATTCCTGTGAAATTTGGTCTGTTTTCTGTTTCAATAAAAATATAGAAAAGACTTGTATTGCTCGCATTTAGCATTTCTGGTTTGTAGTTATTTGGCAATTCATCAAAACGCGCCCGATTCCAGGCACCAACATAATCAGGTCTATCCCTCATAAATTTTCTTAGAGGCATTTATTTATAAATATTTATTTTGTAGATAATATATGATGAAATTGAAGAAATCAGCAGTATTGTTTTCAGGAGGAAAAGATAGTTGTTTAGCTTTGCATTTAGCTAAACAAGAAGGTTATGATATTAAGTATCTGTTGACTGTTTTACCAAAAAATTTTGATAGTTTTATGTTTCATAAGCCTGATCTTAAATTACTAAAAAAGCAAGCTGAAATGCTGGATATAGGTTTGTTAGTTATGGGCAGTAAAGGTGAGAAGGAAAAAGAAGTTGATGATTTAAAAGAACTAATTAGAAAGGTTAAAGGGAAAGTTGATAGTGTTATTGTTGGAGGGATTGCAAGTTCGTATCAGGGGAAAAGGATTAAGAGAATTTGTTCTGAACTTGATTTAGGATTTTATGCTCCTTTATGGGATTATAAAAGTAAGGAAATTTGGGAGAAATTATTAAAAAATAAATTTAAGGTTATTTTAACTAAAATAAGTTGCGAAGGGATTCCTAAGGAATTTTTAGGAGAGGTTGTTGATAAAAAAAAATTAGAGAAATTAAAGAAATTAGCAGAAAAATATAAATTTAGATTAGATTTTGAGGGAGGAGAAGCAGAAACAGCTGTTTTAGGAATGCCTGAATTTAGGAAAGATATAAAAATCAGATATGATATAAAAAGTGAAGGAGAATACAGACATTTTATTGTAATTAAGGAGATTAGATAAAATAAATTATTGATAACTGAAAGATATTAAACCAGCTATTGGTTAAAACAGGCAATGAGTTGAAGTTAAGTATTAATGTTAGGAGAAGTAAATAAAAAATAAAAGAAGATGGCAAAACCAGAATTTCATAAAAAGAAACTGAGTAATGGGCTGACTGTTTTATTTGAGAAAAGAAGGTTGCCTGTTGTAGCTAGTTCTGTTTCTGTAAAATGGGGTTCAGAATATGAAGATATGCAGTTTAAAGGAGTGTCTCATTTTATTGAGCATTTAGTTTTTAAGGGAACTAAAAAAAGAAATACTAAGCAGATAAGTGAGGAAGTAGAGAAAAGAGGGGGCATTTTAAATGCATTTACAAGTGAAGAGACCACTTCTTTTTGGAATAAACTACCAAGTAAATATCTTGGTATAGGGATAGATATTGCTTCTGACTTAGTATCAAACCCTTTATTTGAAGAAGAGGCTTTAGAAAGAGAAAGGAGTGTTATTTTAGAAGAAATAAAAATGTATAATGATAACCCTAGATTATATGTTTTAAACAAGATTAAAGAGTTATTGTATGAAAAGCCGTTTGGCATGTTTGGGGCTGGTACAATAGACACAATGAGCAAAATGTCAAGACAGGATGTTTTGCAAGCATATAGCAATTATTCTACTAATAATATGATTTTAACTGTAGTAGGAAAAGGGAATTTTGAGGAAATTTGTGAGTTAGGAATGAAAATTTTTCCTAAGACAGAAAAAGACATAAAGGTAGAATCGCCTGTAATGAGGAATTTTGAATTAATAGAAAAAAGAAAAGGAATTGAACAGGCTAATTTAGTTTTTGGTTATCATGCTCCTACTTTACAAGATAAGAGCAGATATGCTGCGGAAATTTTAGATGCTATTTTAACTGAAGGAATGTCTTCAAGGTTATTTCAGGAAATAAGGGAAAAAAGAGGGTTAGCTTATGCTATTAAAGGGGTTTTAGAGCAAGATAAAAACTATGGTTATGAAATGATTTATGTTGGAACTGTAAAAGAAAAAGTTAAAGAGATTAGAGAGCTTATATCAAAAGAAATTAAGAAAATGCAAAAACTTGAAAGAAAAGATTTTCAAGAGGCTAAGGAGCAGTTAATTGGCTTAAAGGATGTTGGAAGCGAGAATAGTGAGGAAGTAATGATGAATTTAGTAGCTGAAGAAAACGCAGGAAATGCAGAAGAATATTACAAGTATGAGGATAGAATTAATTCAGTTAAACTAGTGGATGTTAAAGAACTTAGCAAATTAAAAGGACACAGCTTTATTGCTCTCGTGCCTGAATAAAAAAATAAAAAAAGAAAAAGTGTTTATTTTTTAAGGGTTTGTATTAACCCTAAGACTCCAATTACTAATACTGCTAAGGCGATTATCCAATCAGCAGCCACTCCTAATTGAGTAACTCCAATTAAGGGCAGTACAAGTAAGATTCCTATTATTGTTACTAAAATTGCACCTATTTTATCCATTTTTAACCTCCTTTTTTATTATTTATAGGAATAAAATATCCTTTAAATACTTTATGATTCAAAAAATATAAAATTAAAAAAATAAATTTAGGCTTGGATCTTGCTTGTTTCTATGATGGCTTTTATTGATACAACCAAAGCTGCAGCACTTACAAATGCTATGAAGTTTCCTAAGATTGCAATAAGATATGTGTTAACTATTCCAAGTATCTCAAGAGCACTTAAACTTCCTACTCCCAGTATTAACAATGTAGCTATTGCCACTAAGAATTTGACAACATTCTTTTCAATGATGTTAAGGAAACCCACTACTAGTCCAAGTACAAATAAAACTATAAGGATTATTTCTGTATATCCTGAAATAAAGCCTGCGATTACTGCAATGATTAGACCAATTAAAAAAGCCCATTTTCCAATGACTTCATTACCCATTTTTAACCTCCTTTTTTAATTATTTTTACGAGGAAAAAGGTATTTAAATATGTTTTGTTTTTGAGAAAAATGCAGATTATAAGAGTTAAAGGAATAAATGGATTAGGGAAAACACAAGGTTGTGAAAAAGCACCAGTTGAGATTCTGAAATCTTTGGATGATATTTATACAAATGAAAAAGGGAAAATTATAGATAAAAAACTTCTTGATTTAGAGGAGATACATGTTGATAATAATGATATTAAAGAAGCAAGTGAGCTGATTTATAAAAGTGCTAAACAAGCTTTTTCAGAGCAAGATAAGGTTTTGTTTGTTGGAGGAGATCATTTTATAAGTTATAGCTTAGTTAAGGCTTTTAAAGAGTGTTTTGAAAATCCCTTTTTGATTGTTTTTGATGCTCATGCTGATTGTATGAAGCCTTTGAGAGAACCAACACATGAAGAGTGGCTAAGAAAGATAATTGAAGAGGGATTTCCTGTTGAGAATATTATCTTAGTCACAACCCGTAATTTATGGCCAGATGAAAGAGCTTTTCTTGCTGAAAAGAAAATCAAAATAATAAGCATGCAACAGATTCAGGAAAACAGGCAAGATGTTTGTGATTTATTAATGGAAAGAGCAAAAGAAGCTGGTGCTTTTTATATCAGTCTTGATATTGATGCAGTAGATCCAGCTTATGCCCCTGGAACAGGTTATCCGGAGCCAGGTGGTTTAACATCTAGAGAGATGATTTATTTTCTACAGAGATTAAAATTATTGAAAAATTTTAAAGCTGCAGATATTGTCGAAATTAATCCTGATAAAGATATTAGTAACAGGACAGTTAAACTTGGGGCTAAGTTATTAGCTGAAATGGTTTAAAAATGACAAAAAGATGTTTTATTGCTCTGGATTTGCCTCGGGAAGCAATAAATGAAATAAAAAAAATCCAGGAAAAGATTGGAAGACAGAATCTTTTTGCTGGAAAGTTTACAGAACCTGAGAATTTACACCTAACTCTCAAATTTCTTGGAGAGATTGATGAAGAAACCATAGAGAAGATTAAAGAAAAGTTAAGAGAAATAAAATTTGATAATTTTGAAGCTGGGCTTGGAGAGGCAGGAGCTTTTTCTAAAAAATTCATTAAAATTATTTGGGTTAAGTTAGAGGGTAAGAGGGTTTTTGAGTTACAAAAACAAATCGATAAAGCATTAAAGGATTTATTTGAGCCAGAATTTAGGTTTATGTCACATATAACAATTGCAAGAGTTAAAAAAGTTGGAGACAGACAGGGTTTAATTAGGTATCTGAAAAATATCAAGGTTAAGAAAATCAGATTTAAAATAAAAAGCTTTTTTTTAAAAAAATCAGAGTTATCTCCAGAAGGACCTGTTTATAGTGATATAGGGGAGTATAAATTAACACAAAAAATAAATACCCTATGAATAAACCCTTTCTATATTAAATAGTTTACTATAAAGCATATTTTCTATTGCAAATTTATTTTTAAAGATGAGTGTGCTTTTTGTATTTTAATGAGAAAACATTTGAAAGAAAAAATTGAAGAATTAGTTAGTGAAAGTGTTAGAGATATTCAAGGAAAAAATAGCCTAAATCCCAAAGGTTTGAATCCAAAAAGAATTGTTCTCCATAGCTCTTGTAAAATAAAGCCAGAATATAGTGTTGCAATTTTTAGTTATATGCAAAATCTTTTTTACAATACACAGTGGCATATAGATAATTCAATTCCAGTTGCAATAATTCCTTCTTATAAAGCTGAGAGACATGGTGAAGAAGATGATTATACGATTGATGTAGGTGTTTTTTTGGAAAGATATTTTATTGATACTAACAAGTTTTTAAAACCTTAACTGGCTAAAAGCTTCCTGAAATGTTTCATCTTACTCTTCAAAATCTTTTCTAATTCTTCATCTGGAGCATTAATTATGTTGTTAATTGTTTTAAATTTTTTAAGAAGTTTTTTTGCTGTTGCTGGGCCGATTCCTGGAAATGATTCTAAAATATATTGTTTTTGCTCTTTAAATGAGAGGTTTCTTTTTTTTGCGTGTAAAGAGATTGGAGTTTTTGTTTTTTCCATTCTTCTTGCTATAAGAAAAAGGAATTTAGCAGTATCTTTATAATCTTTTGAAAAAATTATTGGGCAGTTTGCTTCTAAAGAAGTGTAGAGAAGCATGCCTCTTATTGAGTTTCCGTGCATTCCTTCTGGCTCATCATTGTAAAGCTCTTGTTCTTCAATCCCTTCTATAATCAAGAGTCTTTTTGCGTATTGTTTTAATTCCTCTAGTTGACGAAGAAGTCTTTTATTTATCATACTGTTTATAAAATCAGAAATTGTTTTTCTTTCTACTGCAACCTCCCCAATAAGATAATCTGCTACTTTCAGATGTTTGAATTCAACATTCACACCTAAACTAACAAGCTCTGATGCGACTAATGAGTTTTTTTCATGAAGGTCAGCTATAAGTTTCATTTTAGAGAAAGAATATGAACCTATATATTATTTTCCTTTAGTATTATTGAAGCAACTGCAGTATAAAGGTTATCTGTTGTATAATCTGGAATAGCATCTTGAAAGCCATCCTTCCCCCCGTAGCCTGTTTTAACTAGAATAGTTTTGCATCCTGCTGCTTTTCCAGCTTTTATATCCCCTGTTGTATCTCCTACTATAAAGCACTCTTCAAGATTATTTATTTTGAAATCTCTAGCTGCTTGTAATATCATTCCCGGTTTTGGTTTTCTGCACTCGCATACTTTTGTATATTTTGGGTTATCCCCTGCTGTTGGGTGATGAGGGCAGTAATAAACAGCATCAATTCTTGCGTTTTCTTTTAGTAATAATTCTTTTATATAATTATTTATTTCTATAGCTTCTTCTTCTGTGCAAAGCCCCCGAGCAACAACTGGCTGGTTTGTAATTATAATAGCTTTATAATCCTTTTCATTTAATTTTCTTATAGCTTCTGCTGCTTTTGGAAGAAGTTCCACATCTTTTATGCTGTGTAAATGATGTGTATCTTTAATAACTACCCCATCTCTGTCTAAAAATACAGCCTTCATTTTCTCAAAAATTCTTTGGGGATTAAGCAGGATTCGTTTATATTCTCTATTTTTCCATCAGCGTCTTTTAATAATGTTTTTTCTTTCCAGAGTTCTAGATACAGTTTTCTTCCTTTATAGCCTTTTACTCCTAATCCATCTAAACAAGCAGTTAGTAAATCTTCTGGAGCAAAAAGATAAGGTTGTGTGACAAGAGTTGCTCCTGGGCCCAGGTAGTTTTCAGGAGAGAGTTTGGGAGTATATATTTTAGGAAATCTTCCTCCTAATTTTGTTTGGAAAACTCTTGGATTTTTTAAAGGAGAGGCAAATTTTAATCCTTCAATTTCTTTAGTGTGAATTAAAAAAGATTCTCTATTATAATGTTCAAAGGTTCCCTCTAGTTTTCCTTCAGCATCTACTGGCAGAACTTCTTTTGAAGAAATATCAAGATATCTTAGTTGTAAAAAACTTATGCTTGTATCTGCATCAAACATTATATTTAAAAAACCTTTAGCAGAAAAAATAAGCTCTCCAGCATAGTTATAAACTTCTAAAGTGTCTTTACCGGTTGCAAGCTCTTCTTTTACTTTATATGTTTGTAAGTCAAATCCTAGTCTTTTGGACGATTCTATTATGTATTTTTCTAGTTCTGGAGTTACTACTAATCTTGGTTTTTTATCTCTTGTTAAAAGAGTTTCTTCTGCTGTTTCTGTTAAGGCAAGGTCTAGAAGTCCTTTTTTAGTAAAAAGAGCTCGTTTGTTTTGAGGAAAGCCTGCAGAAGCACTATGGTATAATTTATGTGTTGGCGCGTATCTGTCTCTTCTGTGGCAGACAAATACTTCATCGTTTAGAACAATCAAAGAACCTGCGCTTGGAGGTTTAACCGGATTATTTTTATTAGCTAAATTGGCAAAGCCTTTACTTATGAGAGTTTCAAGAACTTTTACACCCCATTCTGGATTGGCTCCTAATCGTTCCTTAATAATCTGAGGATTCTTAGGATACCAAAGTTTAATAATTAAGGATTCTCCATTATATTCTGCTGTTGCCTTATGTACTTTAAACTGATATATTTCTGGCATTAGTTTTTAGATTAAAAATGATTTATAAGTTTTGTTAAGATAGGATATATACTCTGTTTTTGGTTAAAATAAGGTTTTTTGAGCTTTTTTAGGTTCTTTTCTTATAGGTTTATTATCCAAATCTGATTTTATACTGTCAATTGCCTTATACATTCTTTTTTCTTTTGCTCTTGATGCATAATAAAATATTTCGTCAAGCGTATCTTTTGTTAGCAAGATGACTAGTTTTCCTTTCATTAATCTTGCTGTTCTTCCTGCCCTCTGAATTTTTCTGATTGCAGAAGGGATAGGCTCATAAAAAATAACAGAATTAACTTCTGGAATATCAAGCCCTTCTTCTCCTATTGATGTTGAGCAGATTATATTGATTTTTCCCTGTTTGAATTCACTTAAAATCTCGTGCTGTTCTTTTTGTGAAAGTCCTGATTCTCTTTTTTTACTCTGTCCGACAAAAACCTTTGCATTTATATTTGGAATTTGATTAAGGGTTTTACAGATTTTAATTACAGTGTCCCTATACTGGGAGAATACAATAATCTTGCTTTTAGGATTTTTTTCAATTGACTCTTCTATAATTGAATGCAATTCAAAAAGTTTTGGGTGTTCAAGTTTTCTTGATATCAAATCAGTCACTTTAACATATGCTGAATTAAATTCCGGATTTTTAGCTATTTGTTTTGCTGCTTTTGATTTGTTTTGATTTGCCTGTTCAAAAATTGATTTGATATAATTTAAAGAGGTATGGAGGGTTTGGGTTTCTAAAAGTTCTATTAGGTGAGAGAGTTTAATTGCCTGGGCACAAACACTTGCACCCATTAAATAATTAAAATGCCGGTTTCCTGATGAAATAGCTTTCATAATTTTACTTTGGGTTTCTAAAAGACTTATTTTATTTGCGGGTTTAAAAATAAGTTTTCTGTTTTTTATTTCTTGCACTTTTTTTTCATAAAGTTTTCTTATCATTTTTGTTATTTCTCTGAATTCTTCTGGAAACTCTAATTTTATAATTTTGAACTCTAATTCCTGAAGATACTCTTTAACATCCTCGCTCTCTCTTGTTCTTAATTCAATAGTTTCAATTTCAAGATTTTCAGCTATCTTCCTAATTTTCTCTTTTTCTGTTCCTGGGCTTGCGGTTAGTCCCAGTATTCTTGGATGTTCGGCCTGTTCTTTGTATTTTTTTGCTACAAAAGTATAAGCATAATTTTTAAGACAGCGATGGCATTCATCTTCAATTAAGAGCGAGACAAGTTTTAAATCATAAAGATTGCTTTTTATGTCATTTGCAACACACTGGGGTGTTGAAAATATGATATCAGCGTTTTGCCATAATTTTCTCCTTTTTTCTGCTTTTACTTTTCCTGTAAAAAGCTCCATGGTTGCAAATAATTCTGGAAGATGCTTTTTAAAATAAGATTCGTGTTGTTCGGCTAAAGGCTTTGTTGGGGCTAAAAAAAGAGTTTTTGTTCCAGGAACGGTTTTCTGTCTGTTAATAGAGAGCATTAACGCAACAAGGGTTTTTCCAATTCCTGTTGGAAGAACTACAAGACAGTTTTTATCTTTGCAAGTTTCATAGATTTCCTGCTGGTATTTTCTTGGCTTTATTGTTTTTAGGACCTTGTCTGGCATTTTATTTGAAGATAAGAATAGTTTATATAACTAATTATACTAAAAACAAAGCATATCCTAAACTAATTAGCGTTAATATTGCTAAAAGGGTATACAATATCCTACTTCCAAAAAAGATTTTTGTTCCATCTAGTTGACTTATTGGAAGCATGTTCCATGCGGCATAATAAATACTATATTTAGCTATATCTAACATAATTGGATTGCCAATTATATATGCAATTATTGCGAGCACAAGATTTGCAAAAATTCCGATTCCTGCGATTAAGGCTATATGCCATTCTGTCATTTCAATGTATCTGTGAAGTCCGTGTCTTTTAGCTGCTCTTGCAGAAGTAGGTTTAACATCAAACTGTAAAAATGTCAGTAGTTTGAGAAAGCCAGTTGGATAAGAAAGCCAGACAAGGATAAACGGCAAGATAGCTCCTATTGGTTTTGGTTTTTTAAACTGACTTCTCGTGTAATAACCCCATCTTTGAAAATGCCATATTTTCTGTTCTATTTCTGCCTCAAGATAAGAGGCCATAATTTTTTTTGTAAGAATATTAACAGTTATTATCGCAAAAGCAATTATTAAGCCAGTTAAGAATGCATTGAGATCTTGCAGAAAACGTATTAGGAATGCAAATAATATTATTACAATTATTATGTTTCCTAGCTCTTTCAGTTTAAACATAAGAATTTAAACCAATGAATTTTTATAAATCTATCCCTTAGCAACTTCTTAATAATATATTTTTCTCTATAGAAAAATATATAAACTACTTTCTTTTTTTGTATTGATGCCAATCAAAATAAAAAAGATATCAGAAGTCGTAGGTAAAAGAGTTTATACAGATTCAGGAGATTATTTTGGTGAAATAGAAGAAGTGAATCTTGTTGAGAACAAAGTAGACAGCTGGAGAATTAAGGTTGCAGGAGGCATAGGTTCTTTTTTAGGAGGGGCAAGAGGAGTTGTGATTCCTCATCAATTTGTTAAGGCAATTGGAGATGTTTGTATTGTCAGTAAAGCAAGTCTTCCTATGCAAGATGAATTAGCAGAAGCAGAAATTTCAGAAGAAGAAGAAATTGAGTTATAAATAAAAGATGCAAACTTTCTTTTTTAGAACCAAGGAAACATTTAGAAAGAAAAAACTAAGAAAGAAAATTTATAAAAGAGGTAAACTTTTAAGTTTAGAATAAAAAGAGAAAATGGTTGAAACTATCTTTTCAGACCCAATATTTGTTGATATTATCTTGCCGTTTTTACTAGTTTTTACTTTAGTTTTTGCAATTCTTGATAAGACAAAGCTACTAGGAGAAGGAAAGAAGCAGATTAATGCTATAATGAGCTTTGTTATTGGCATAATTTTGATAGGATTTCCTTTTGCAAGAAATATTATCATAAAGCTTATACCTTTTTTTGTTGTATCTCTTGTTATTTTATTTGTTTTTATGCTGCTTTATGGTTTTATAAGTGCTAAAAAAGAAGGAGATGTTTTAAATAAAGGACTAAAAATTGCTTTAGGAATTATTTTTGGTTTGGCAGTTATAGTGGCTGTTTTGTGGATAACAGGAGCATGGGATTATATCTATAATGCAGTAGTAGAGAGAGATTATGCTGGAAAAATCCTGATTAATTTTTTAGTAATTGCTATAATTGGAGGAGCTATAGCAATTGTTCTTACTTCTGGGAAAAAAAGCGGGGGTTCTAGCGAATAAGGGGGAGAAAAGCTAAAGAACCAAAACATATTTAAACATAGCCTCTTTCTTTAAAAAAGAAAGAACTTAGGAAGAAAGAAATAAAGAGGAAAAATGAGTGTGATGTCCAACTTATTAACAGTATTTTATGCATGGGGAGGAAGTAGTGTAGCAGATATTCTGCAGGATTGGGAGTATATGGGAGTATTTGAGTTTGTTGTTCCCTTTTTATTAGTTTTTGCAGTTGTTTTTGGAATATTAGTGAAATCACAGATTATAGGAGAGTATAGGGGGATTAATATGGTTATTGCTTTGGCTGTAGCTTTGTTATCTATAACTTCTCCTGGTTTTCGTAGTTTTTTCAGAGTCCTTTTTCCTTATGCAGGAATTGGCATAGCAATACTTTTAGTAGGTTTAATACTGACGGGGCTATTTTTTACAAGCCAGGAAAGATGGTGGAGAATTACTTTTTTTAGCATAGCTATGGTAATAGCAGTAATCGTTGTTTTATCTGCTTTATCTTCTTATGAAACCTTTTTATGGGGAGCTTGGTGGTGGCGTGAGTATCTTAATGCAATAATTGTAGGAATAGTTGTTATAGGTTTGATAGTTTTGATAGTTTTAGCAGCAAAAGGTCAGCAGAACACAATCAAAACTACTTAATTTTTCTTATAGAATTATCTTGTTATGAGAAATCCTACTATAATAGCAATTATTAAGAGCAAGGCTCCATTGAGAAATTTTGTTCCAAGAACAAAATGTTTTATTCTTAGTAAAAAATCATTTGCTCCTGCTTCACTTGTCCCTGGAAGATAAGCTTGGGTGCTTGGAAAAGAGTAGAAAAGTGTTATAATCAAGATTAAACCTAGTAAGACAATAAAGACTATTGTGAGGGGTTTCATAAAAGATTCAGGTTCTTTAATTACAAATACAATTATTAATAAAAAGAAAAACAATATTGTCATAAGAACAGTGAACCAGACAGTTGCATTTACAATATAATCTCTAACGTGAGAAAATGATAAGAAAATAACAGCAAAAATAAATCCCATTATAGCATTAATCCACTTACTTCCAAAAATCTTTGTTTTTGCAAGTATAGCATAAACTAAAACAAAGATAAGGGCAAAGCCAAAAATAGGTAGCCCTTCACTTATCCATGAAAAATCTATTGCCATTTTAGTTATTGTTTTTGATTAAGCTTTTTCTAAAACCTTATTTCCTTTAATCTTATTTTTATTTAGTAAATAGTATTTATAAATCTTTCTGTTTATTGTAACTTATTAGTGGTATCTATTCAGGTATTTAAGCTTTTCTCAATGTTTAAATACTTTAAAATTTAGTGTAAAAGGGTCATGGAAGCTTTAGATGAGCCACCGCCGAGACAAGATTCTAAAAAAGAGAGTGAAACTCGTTTAGGTTTAAAGAAAGTTTTATTATCTCCTAAAGAAAATCAGTTTATTCCTCCACAAGGATTAAGAACAGGGGGAGGGTTTGAGAGATTAGGAATAACAAATGCACTTGTTGTTCAGGATACTGAAGATAAAGATAAGATTACTCTGTTTCCAAGACTTATTTATAGAGAGTGTTATAAAAAAGCTAATGTTAAGAAGTCTTGTATTGTAAAAAGACAGGGTCGTTTGCAAGGCCTTGATGTTAAATTATTTCCTGAAGAGCAGACTGTTTTTCAGGCAGAGGCTCCTCATGGAAGAATGGGTGTTGAAGATTTCAGAGCAATAAAATTATCTGAAGAAGCTCCTTTACACGGATTTCTTGTTAATTTTAATGGATTTGATACAAGAACTTCTTATGTTAGAACTTTTAGGAACAGCCCAAAAGATTTTTCTAAATGGGAGCAATTTAATATTTTTTTCCCAAATATAATTGCAGAAGAAGCAATATCTCTTGTTAGGCAAGAGCGTTATAAGAAAATTTGGGAGGCTAGTTTTGGCAGACAGACATTAGAAGAAGCAAAGAAATCTAGGCGTCAGGATCTTCCAGAGACTCCTATTTTGGGTGTGAAAGATTGTTGTTTATGGCCAAATAAAGTAATGACAGATATTGGAGAAGGAGTAATTGAGTATTATGGGATTGTTATAAGGCTTCTTCCAGATATCCAGATTATTTATATTAAAAGTTTTGAAGATTTAGCAAAACATGAGTTTTGGGTAGATATAGTGAGCAAGTTGGAGAAATATATTTTATTAGAGAGAAAATATGATTGGGAGAAAAGTCATATAGGTTTGGGAGGGCCTCCTTTAAAATTAGAACAAGGAGTATTGTTAAGTTATCATGGAGCTAGTTTGTTTCCTAAGAGAAACTATCAATGGGGGGCAGTTTTATTAGATAGTCAAAATCCTCAGAAAGTTTTAGCAAGAACTAGAAAACCTCTTTATTCAGCTACAGAGCCTTGGGAAAGAGAAGGATTAGTAGCTGGAAGTGTTGTTTTTCCAACAGGATATGCAATTTCTAGTGAAGGAATAGTTCATGGTTTTTATGGGGCAGCAGACAAGTTTGTCGGACATGTAACAACAACAGAAAAAAAATTATTAGAAGCATTAGAAAATTAGACTTAACTTCTTAAATAATTCTCAAAAGTATCTTTTTTTGTCTTTCTTTTTGGTTTTTTCTTTTCCTTTTTTTCTTTTGTGACTGTTTTGGTTTTTGTTGTTTTTGGAGAAGACTTGCTTATTTTTTTTAATTTTTCCATGTTTTCGGACAGTGGAGTGAGAATTTTGGAAAATGAGTCTTGTGTTGCTATCATTTCATCTTTTAAGTCCGAAATGTTTTTTCCATAATTTCCAATTTCTCCTAAAATAGAAGTTTGTAGTTTGTCTATCATCATTTCTATTCTTCTTAATCTTTCATGTATATTACTGACTCTTCCCTCTGTCTCTACTTTAAATCCTAATAGCTCAGAGATTTGTTGTTGCAGTTTTTCTGTTTTTTCATATATTATTTGCTCTGCAACTTCTGTCATTATGTCTGTGTCTATTGCTTGTTCAGGATATTCATACTCTGGGTATGTAGGGGGGTATGCTTCTTCTCTAAATTCTCCAGTTCCTGCTTCTTGTATTTGGGGAGGTGGTTCAAACTGCATTTCTTCAGGCATCTCTTCAGGCACTTCTTGTATTGGAGGGGGCATTGTCTCTTGGGTGGATGGAGGCATTTGTTGTTGCATTGGCGGGGCATTTGTTGGGAATCTTGTTTCTTTAACTTGCATTTCAGGCATAAGCTGTCCACTTATTTCTTGTCCAAAAAATTCTCCAGGTCTATTTCTTCTAGGAGAAGATTCTATTAAACTAGGAATGTCATCTGAATTAGAAACAGCTGATTTTACTTTACTTTGTTCTAAAGCTTCATTTATCTCACGTGGAGAAATCCCCTCTTCTCGCAATTTTTGCATTATTTCACCTTCTTTTAAACCCTGTTTTTGCATTTGACTTATTTTTTCAACCAGAGGCATTTTTTGCTTTTTTAATGTTTAATTTTTTTAATATTTTTCTGAAAGCTATTTTTTAATTAATGGTTGGAATATTTTAAACTGTCTTTGTAAGATTTCTAGTTCAGATTTCCTAGCCAGATTTTTGGTTTCTTCTATTAAGCTTGTTATAGTCTCTTTTAGTCTTTCTATTTCTTTTTCTAAATTTTCTGTTTTGACTTTCAATTCAGACATTTCTTTTATTGATTCTTCTTTTCTATTTACAAGATTTTCTCCTATAAGCAAGACTCTATCTTTAATAAGTCTCTGTCTTTCTTCTATGTCCCTAAGTTTAGTATTAAACTCTGATAATAAAGAGGTTATAGGGGATTCTGTTGGGGAAATTTGCTCTGGCATTTTTCTCTTTTTTATAAAAAAATAAAGAAACAAGGGTTTAAAATTGTTTGTATGAGAATGAGGTTATCTATGGATTTTAGTTAATAGCAAGATTTTAATATCCTAACTTCTTTCTTTAGAAAAGAAAGAACATTAAGAAGAAAGAAACTAACTTTTGAAAAAGAGAAAATGTTATTTAAAAAAGGAACTCCTTTGTATGCTTTTGAGGTTCAGAGAGAGGCTGGGCAGGATATTTTATACGTGAATTATCTTGGTTCTCCAAGCGTGCCAAATTTAGCTGAAAATCCAGAGGTCATGGCAAGAACTGTTGATTTGTTAATGCAAAACCCGCAAATAGCTAAGATAGTTTTTGTTCAGCAGAGAAATTATTGCTATGATTTTTCTGAAATTTCTTTATTGCAGGAAGTGGCTCAGTTATATACTTATCTGACAAAACAAGAGAGGATTTTAGCTCCAGAAAAATTAACCATGTTTAATCAGGCGGTAGGTAAGAGATATAGTATTGTGAATTACCTTCTTGACCTTTTGAAAAGAGATCCTATTGCTTGTTATATAGAATTAAAAAGAACTCTCAGAGATGAGAGAATTGCTTTTGATAGGATAACCTTACAATTAAAAGCAGACCAGATGAGTTTTATTCGTTTACTTGAGAAATTTTTAGCGTTATTAGGGGCTATTCAGCTTGTAAAGCAAGCCATTCCTTACCTTGGGGGATATAAAGTAGGAGACAGGGAAATTTATGTTCAGTTTTTCAGGCCTGATACAATTCCTAATTTTACTTTTACAAGACTTGTAGCAACCCTTCCAGAAGATACAGAAATTATGAGCCAGTATGAAATTGCTTCAGGTTATGATAAGAGCAGTGTCACAATACTAAAGAAAAAAAATGATTCTAAGTATATTTATCATTTAATGCCTCCTGAATATACTTTAGACGAAGATTTTCACTTGCTTCTTAATCTAGCAAGGAATGTTTTAATTGAGCATGAGCCAAAGTCAGAGGAATTTACAGATCCAGAAAGAACAAGAAGCGTATTTTTCAATGTTTCCAGAGACTTGCTGCAAGAATTAGCTAAAAACAAGAGAATAAAATTATCTTATTCTGAGTTAAACAAGCTAGCTACAATCTTGGTTAGGCATACAATTGGTTTTGGTTTAATTGAAGTATTGCTACAGGACAAGAATATACAGGATATTGTTCTTAATTCACCAATAACTCTTAATCCAGTTTTTGTAAGGCATCAGGAATTTGATGAGTGTACCACTAACATTATGCCAAGTCAGGAAGATGCAGATTCATGGGCTGCTAAATTCAGGATGTTGTCAGGAAGGCCTTTAGATGAAGCAAACCCTGTTCTTGATACTGATTTATTGTTAGGGCATATAAGGGCGAGAGTTGCTATAATTCAACAGCCTCTTTCTCCTACAGGCTTGGCTTATGCTTTTAGAAGACACAGAGAAGAACCCTGGACACTGCCTCTTTTTATCAAAAATAGGATGATTAATAGTCTGACTGCAGGTTTATTATCCTTTTTAATAAGTGGAAGCAGAACGCTCTTGATAGGGGGGACAAGGTCTAGTGGAAAGAGTTCAATGTTGGGGGCTTTAATGTTAGAAATTCTTCCTAAATACAGAACAATTGTATTAGAAGATGTTTTAGAGTTGCCAGTAGATACATTAAGAAAACTAAACTATGATATACTGAGAATGAAGGTGAGGGCTGCTTTATTAAAAACTACAACTGAAATAGCAGCAGATGAAGGTATTAGAGTAAGTTTAAGATTAGGAGATAGTTGTTTGATTGTTGGGGAAGTCAGAAGTTTAGAAGCAAAAGCACTTTATGAGGCAATGAGGATTGGAGCGCTAGCTAATGTTGTAGCGGGAACAATTCATGGAGCCTCTCCTTATGCTATTTTTGACAGAGTTGTAAATGATTTAGAAGTGCCAGTAACAAGTTTTAAAGCAACAGATATAATTTTAATAACAAATCCTGTTAAAAGTCCTGATGGGTTACATTCCTGGAAAAGAGCTGTTCAGCTTTCAGAAGTAAGAAAACACTGGACCAAGGATCCTTTAGAAGAAAAGGGTTTTGTGGATTTATTAAGATATAATGTAGAAAAAGATGAGCTAGAAGCTACCCCTGAACTTATTAATGGAGATTCTGAAGTTATAAAAGCTATAGCAGCTAATGTTAAAGGCTGGGCAGGAGATTGGGATGCTGTTTATGATAATATTATGCTAAGGGCTAGAATAAAACAAGAAATTGTCAATATATCAGAAAAGCTTAAAATTCCTATTTTATTAGAGGCTAAATTTAACTCTCTGTCTAATAATGCTTTTCATGAGATTTCTGATAAAATCCGAGAAGAAGTTGGCCTGCCAACTTCAGAAAGAGTTTTCCCTGAATTCCAGGACTGGATGAAAAATTACATTAAGAAGATGTAAGGGTTTTAAGGTAAAGTAAAAATTTAGTATTGAGGATTAACAGAATATTTATTAAGTGATTTTCTTTGTTTATTTTATATAAAAGAGGTAAAATGAAGGTTGATGATATTTTTAAAAAATATTCTAGAAAAATAGAAAATGAGATTCATACAGACCCTTTTTTAGGAAAACAAAAGGATTTTAGTAGAGAGTATCTCCAATTTAAAAGAGAGATGGCGCCTGAGCTTTCAAGATATGAAAAATGGTGTGCTAGTTTAGGAAATCTAATAAAAATAAAGCTTGCAAAAAAAGATGAGGTTAAGATACAAAAACAGCTAGATGTGGCGCATCTTGATGTTAACCCAAGCCAGGTTATGACTCTTGCTTTGGCTGCTTTATTACTGAGTTTTTTTGTAGGAGTATTCTTGTCTTTAGGGATTTATTTTATAGCAGGGAGTTTTCCAGTCCTTTTCTTATTTTTAGTTTTATTCGTAGCTTTATTCTTATTTTATTATTTTTATAGTATGCCTTCTCGCTTGGCTAATAAATGGAGATTAAAGGCTAGTAGCCAGATGGTGCCTTGCGTACTTTATGTGGTTGTTTATATGAAACACACAAGTAATTTAGAGAGGGCTATAAGGTTTGCCTCTCAACATCTACAGATGCCTTTATCTTTAGATTTCAAGAAGATTTTTTGGGATGTAGAGACAGGTAAGTATAGTAGCATTAAAGAAAGTTTAGATTCGTATCTTGAGACCTGGAGAGGAAGCAGTATAGAGTTTATAGAGAGTTTTCACTTAATAGAGAGTAGTTTATATGAACCAAATGAGGCAAGAAGAATTGCTACTCTGGAAAGGGCTTTACAGGTAATTCTTGACGGGGTTTATGAGAGAATGTTAAAATACAGCAGAAAAATCAGGAGTCCTTTAACTAATTTATATATGTTAGGAATTATCCTTCCAACTCTTGGTCTTGCATTACTGCCTCTTGCTTCTACTTTATTAAAAGGACTTATTCAGTGGTATCATGTTGTTGTTTTGTTTAATCTGCTTATTCCTTTTCTTGTTTTTTATTTAACAACCCAGATTATGTTAAAAAGGCCAGGAGGTTATGGTGAAACAAACATCTTAGAATTAAATCCTCTTTATGATAAATATAAAAGCAAGAAGCCTTATTTTACTGCATTTCTTATTTGCTTACCTTTGTTTTTACTTGGAACCCTTCCTTTTATATTTCAGTATACTGCTTTTCCTTCAATCTTTAATTTGCAAAGAGATTATACTTTTTCTGAGCTTGGTTTAGAGTATTTTGGAAATTTAAAGATTTTTGATTTTCAAACTACAAGTGCGGGGGTGGTTGGGCCTTTTGGACCTATTGCAGTGTTGCTTAGTTTGTTTATTCCAATAAGTATAGCTTTGTTTTTTTCTGTAGCTTTTTCATTGAAAACAAAAGATTTGATTAAGGCAAGGGAAAATACCAAGAAACTTGAGGGTGAGTTTACTAGCTCGTTATTTCAGCTTGGAAACAGAATAGGGGATGGTTTGCCAGCAGAAGTTGCTTTTTCAAAAGTTGCAGGCTCTTCAAAAGGCACATCTACAGAAGATTTTTTCAGGATTGTAAATACAAATTTGCATCAGGCAGGAATGTCGCTGGAAGATTCTATATTTAATGAAAAAAGAGGGGCTATTATTTATTATCCCTCTGATTTAATAAGGATGAGCATGAGAATTTTAGTTGAAAGTGTTAAAAGAGGGTTACAGGTAGCAGCAAGAAGTTTAATGTCTATATCAGAGTATATAAAAAATATTCATAAGATAAATGAGAGACTGAGAGACTTATTGGCAGAAGTTGTTTCAGATATGAAGAGCAACATGACATTTTTAGCTCCACTTTTAGCAGGAATTGTTGTCGGATTGGCTAGTATGATAACCCTTATTCTTAACAAGCTGCAGATACTATCTTCTCTTGGAACAGATACAGATATTGGCATAGGCAGCATATCTTCAATAACTCAAATTTTTGATGTTACAAAAATGATTTCCCCTTACTTTTTGCAGGTAGCTATTGGCATTTATATTATAGAAATAATCTTTATTTTAACAGGAACTCTAGTAACAGTAGATGCAGGAGAAGATAAATTAAAGAAGAAGTATGACACAGCAAACTATCTAAAGTTTGGCTCTTTACTTTATTTAGTAACAGCTTTGATTTCTACAATTGTCTTATCTATCCTTGCAGCAGTAGCGCTTGCAGGAGTTGCAGGTTAAAGTTATTGAATAAAAATTAATTAATCTCTGAAAAAAAGAAAAGAATGGAAGAAAAAAAGAAGGATTTTAATGCGAAAATCCTATTTGTTTTAGTAATTTTGATTATTGTTCTAACTCTTAATAATATTTTTAATACAATTATCGAAGGGAAAAGAGAAGAAATAGTAGAGATCAAGAGAAGTATTGATAATCAGGGAGAGCTGTACGCTATAACCCTTAATCTGGATGTTAATAAAGACAAAAGAATAAATGCTTTTGTTATTACTGAGTACTATCCTAAGGGTTGGGAAGTTCAGAATGTAAGTCATGGAGGGGTTTATAATACTAGTTCAAGGTTAGATAAAGGAGTTATTGAGTGGCTTGGAAGTGAGTTTACAGAATTAAAGGCTGAGGATGCTGTCATTACTTATGTAGTTAAAAAGACAAATGATAATGATATTTTTGATGGAGATTGGGTAGCAAAAAATCCTGATAATAATGTTACATTAATAGGGGATATAAGAAGTGATTCAGATGAAGAGTTGGCAAGTATTGGCATTTTTGGAAGCTCAGATGAGGATTATACTTGTGTGCCAAATTGCGGAAGCTGCGGAGGAGGCAGTCCAGCTTATATTTGTGAGTACTTTACTTGTGTACCGAATTGTCAGGGCAGTACTCCTAGTGATTATACTTGCAACCCGTATTGTGCAAGTAGTTATGGGAGTCCAGCTTATACTTGCAGTTGCCGTTGTAACCCGTATTGTACAGCTAATGAGCCAGAACCAGAACCAACCCCTCCTGACAGCTCAGATGATTATACTCCTGAGCCTACTCTTCCAGAACCAACTCTTCCAGAACCAACTCCTCCTGAACCAACCCCTCCTGACAGCTCAGATGATTATACTCCTGAGCCTACTCTTCCAGAACCAACTCTTCCAGAACCTACCCTTCCAGAACCAGTTCTTACTAATGGCTCAGATGATTATACCCCTGATGAGCCTGTAACACCTGAACCCTATGAACCTATTACTCCTGATGAGCCTATAACCCCTACTAATGGCTCAGAATATTATCCTCCTAAAAAGCAAGAAGATCCTTGTGATAATGAGTGTTCGGCAAATGTTTCTATGTCTAAAAAAGGCAGTTCTCAGTTTAAGCTTTATGGAGAGGCAGTTCAGAAAGCCTCATCAGCTGCAAATGATTTATGCAATGAAAATCCAAAATTTGGTTTAGAATATTCATGTGCTAAAGAACAAGCTGAAGCATGTTGTAAGGGAAATAATCTTGTAAGTGTTGTGGATGCTAAAATTTATCCTGAAAGAGAATTATCTGGAACATGTTCAGGTTCCTTATCTGGAATAACTAAAGGATATCATATAACTAAAATTGGAGTTATATGGGAGTTCGCTTATATAGATGCTTTAAAAAAAGCAGGAGGAAAGGCTGAAAGAGCTCTTAAAGAACAACTTAAGGGTTTAAATTGTGGAGATGGCTGCGTTAGAGAAATAAATATTTCTGAGGCTAGAACAAGAATCACAAAAAATGTGACAACAAGAGGGCAATATTTTGAAGCTACGATAATAATTCCTTTTACTGCAAAATGTGCTGGTGAAAAAACAAAGAGAAGAATTAGATGGGTTGCAGATGTTAATGTAGAATTATATAAACAGTGTTCAATCTGGAAATGGAAAAAAGATCCTCCAAAAGGGTGTGGGTAATTATAAAAAATAAATTTAATATGGAAATGCAAAAAATAAAAAGGAAAAGGAGCATAATATGGATTTTTTTATTAGCAGTTGCTTTTTTGTTGTTGGTTGGAATTGTGAATGCATTAAAAATTCTGACATATGAATTAAATGATTTTGATGAAATAGAAATTTTAGAAGTTACAGGTTCTGGAGATGTAGATGTATTTTTTAGATATGATGAAACAGATTTAGGTTCTTGTTTAGCAGGCCTTGATGTAAATCCTGATGTAGAGCAGTTTGATTTTAGTATGACAATGTTAGAGTTAGATTGTGGGAGTTATAGTTTTTATCATTTGATTAAGTTTATTAGAAATAATTCTGATAATATTCATTTTGTTCTCGGAGAAAAATTGACAGAAACTGAAAGAGTTTCTGCTGATTCATTAGCACAATTTTTACAAATAAACAATATAAAAAATGAGTCTGATTATTCAGTTTCTGCTCAAGATATAAAGCAGAATATGATTATAATAGGAAATTCTTATTCAAGTGACTTAACTTATGATTTAGTTGGAGAATGGAATGATTCTAAGAAGACTCTTTTTCAATTTATTGTAGAAGAAGGTTTTATTAAAATCATAATTGCAGGAGCAAATCCTAATGATACTGTAAAAGTAATTGATTCAGTAAAGAACACTGTAAATTATTATGAAAGTTTTACAGGAGATTGTGTTGTTGTTACTGGTTGTGAGGCTACAGAAGTATATAGTAAGGCAGATGTAAATTATGACATGGAAATTGATTCAGAAGAGATTCTTGATTTTATGGATAAATATTATAATGAAGAAGCAGAGATGAAACAAGTTTTTAATGTTATTGATAATTGGCTAGAAGATTAATTGTCTTTATTAGGAGCATATTTTGATTCAAATTGTTTTATTAGAGCTATTAATTTTTTCATTTCTTTAGGTGAATTATCTTTATTATACAATCTTTCTTTTTTCCCTAAACTAACTTTTAATATATTTTCCACATTAGTTTCATCTAGTTGGCTTTCAAACTTACAAGAGCTATTTGTTTGTGGATTGTAAAAAAGTACTCCTACTCCTAAGGTTTTTGGAGCGTATTCTGGTCTTGTCACAAATATATCAAATTCATTACCCTCTTTATCTTTTCCTTCATAATGAACAGTATAACCTTTTTCACCTATCTTTTTTCCAAAAAATCCAAGTTCAAGTTCATTTGGATCTAAAGTGGCTATTTTTTTAACTTTTGTAAGAATGTTTTTTTCTAGTTTTTCATACTCACTTTCAATAATACTTGTTTCATTATAATCTTTTTTAGTAGGTTTTTGAGAACTATTAGAACTATTACATCCTCCTACTAGTCCGGCGATTCCAACAGCTAAAATTGCTCCCCCAACTAAGCCTATTAGTCCTGTTTTAGCTCCAGACTGTCTGTTTTTCATATGTTTTGTAGAAAATGCAAGTATTTAAATCTTTGTATTTGTTGTTACTAGGGAGTTAATATATATGATGGGTTTAATTTTTTATAATTAGCAGAATATTTATTAAGTGATTTTCTTTGTTTATTTTATATAAAAGAGGCAAACTTTCTTTTTTAGGAAAAAGAAACATTTAGAAAGAAAAAACTAAGAAAGAAAATTAATAAAAGGGGTAAAATGAATGATAAAAAAAGAAAAAGTAGTTTTTTTATTAAAGATAAGAAAGACACGGAATTAATGATTGGAACTTTTGTTGTAATTGTTTTAGCTATATTGGTTTTAATAACCTTATTAGTATTTTGGGAGTTGCAAACAGGAAAATTTTCTGAGTTTATAAATAGTTTGTTTGTTGAGACGAATGTGGACGCTGTAGTGGCTAGTTGCAATACATTAGCAACTCAAAATGCGGTTTATGATTATTGTTGTTCAGAAAAAAAGGTTAGATATAAAGAAGATGGAAAGATGATGGAACAAAAACTAACTTGTAATGAGCTCTCTGAGAAACCTTTCGGAAACAGAATAGATAAATTAGATTGTGGAAATGCAGGCTGTTAAAATGAATAAAAAAGCTATTGAAATGGAGGTTCTTGTGTGGTGGATTGTTGCTGCTGTTATTTTGATTGTGGTTGTTGGTGGATTAATTATTCTGAGAGCTAAGAATATATCTCTACTAGAGCTCATCAAAAACTTGTTTAGATTCAGAGGAAAATGAGAAGGGCGGATCTTACTATAAATAAATTAGTCTTGATTATAATAGCCATTCTCATTTTAGCTGCTCTTTTAATATTTATATTTAAGGTAGATATTTTAGAGTGGTTGAGAGGCTTGCCTGATTATGCATATGAAGGAGATAAAGAGGTAGATTATACTTCACTTTCTCCTGATAAACTAGCGCTATTAGGATGCGATGAGAAGATTGCAGAAATTGGAAAGCATGATGTTAAAATCTGGGGCGATGTTAGAGAGTTGTTTATGCTCCCTGGAAATAGGAAGATAAGTTTGTATGTTCTTTATGAAAATACAGAGAAAATGGATTTTTTAATTAGCGTTGCTGAGAAGAATATAGGTGTTGGAAAGATAAAAGATGAATTATTGACAATAGATAAAGATGTAATTGAAAATTATGATTCTCATGATGTTAATAAGTATGTTTCTTTAGAAGACTTAAGATTGTTAGAGGGTTCTCGTCTTTTCGGAAGGCTTTTGTGCAAGACAAAAGAAGAGGTTGGGGAGATTCCAATAAGGAAGGTTATTTTAGACAAGGAAGTTGATGTTCTTTTAGATGATGGAGAGGGAAGATGTATTGTCAAATTGGATTTTGGAAGTTATGGATTAAAAGACGAGAAATTAGAGTATTTTGAGGACGGAGCTTGGAGGAATGTAGATAATGAGATTCCTGATGAAGTGCAGATAGGATTAAGGGAGAAGAGGGATGAGTTAGTTGATAGTTTAAATGGACTAAAAATTAATTATGGAAATAAAGATTCAGAAGTCAAACTTGACTCAGAAAAAGGGCTTTATTTTTATTTTTCAGGAGCTGAGAGATATTTATTGACTAAAGATAGGGCCTTAGTAAGAGTTATAAAGTACACTTATGAAGGAGATTATATTGATTTAGCTTCTGATTTGGAACAGGATTTAATGAAAGCTTTTCAAGATGCTTTATTGGAACAATCTTTAGATCTTGACTATTCTGGAGGAACATATCGATTATATGGGACAGCTTCCCCTCTTTATACTCCAGTTTCTTGTTATTCAATAGATCAGTTTTATAATCTCTATAAATCACCTTTTACTTTAAGTAAAACATGGCAGAAGTATGAGCAGCCAGAACATAAATATTTGTATGTTGATGATTCTTATTGGGAGCATATGAAACAAAGGTCTAAAATAAAGCAAGATTTAATAGAGGCTTGTCAAAATGAAAAATAAAAGCAAGAAGGGAGGAATAACATTACTACCAGAAACAACTTTGAAATTTATAATTGCTGTTTTATGCATAATTGCTTTAGTTTATCTAGCTGTTAGCCTTTATAGTTTATTTATAGTAAAATCAGAACTTGCACAGGCAAGGTCTACTCTAGAGAAGATTGTTGCTAGAGTCAATAGTCTAAATGATGAGGAAAGTAGCGAACTAATTAATAGTCCTAAGGATTGGGTTTTAATTTCATATGAAGATAATTTATGTATGTGTGATAAAAATTACTTGAAAGAAAGTAGCGAGAAGTGTTGTCAGAGCGGTATTTCTGAATCTGTTAAAACTGTAAAAGTAGAAGATGTTTGTGTGATTTCTCAAAAGATTTATTCAGATTGCATTTATCTTGAGAATCTCCCCCTTTATATTTATTTTAGCAAGTTAGGAGAAAATGTGAATATTATTGCTAATAAGCCTACCGGAATTTTAAAAGAGCTTTTAGAGCGTAAAGAAGGAGAGCAAACATTTTTGGAATTAATTAAATCAAAGATTAAACCCTCTGGAGTTTTTGGAACAGACAGAGAAGAACTGGAAACTATATTTGATGCTTTTTTTGAGGAAAAAAGAATGTGGTATAGCTTAAAAATAGAATCAAAACTTACTAATCAAGATGTTTTTAATGCAGGAAACTACCGTTCAACAGAGGGTTTTAGAGCATTGGAAGAGGCGAAAGAATTGCGTTATGAACTTGCTGTTCTTAGTGGACAGGGAAAAGGACAGTATGAAATTATTTTAAAATATAAGGAAAAATGATATTAAGAAAAATTTTTAAAACTAAAAAAGGAGTGATGGAAGACTTAATAAAGAAATTATTGTGGATAACATTGTTTGTTTTGCTTTTAGTGGCAGTTTATTTTATAATAAAAACCCTTACCTCCTAAACAATAACTTAAAAAACATCAAAGAATATAATTTAAAATGGAAAAAAGAGCTGAACTTACTTCAAAAACAATAGTTGTTTTAGTCATACTAATAATAAGTTTTGTCATAATTCTTTTAGCTGTTTATTTTGGACTAGATTGGACAGGAAGGGTTGATAGAGAGGTTTGTCATCAGAGTGTTATTTATAGGGCGACTCTGCCTGCTTTTGGAGGTTTGAAAGATTATGTTCCTTTAAAATGCAAGACACAAAAAATTTGCATTACTACGGGACTTATTGGTGGAAGGTGTGAAGAAGAGTTTGGAGAATCAGGAGGTGTCACAAAAATCAAAGTAAAAGATGTGCAGCAAATAAATAGGGCTATTGCTCAGGAGATTATTGATTGTTGGAGCACTATGGGTGAGGGAAAGGTGAGTATTTTTTCCCAGTGGCTTGCTGAAGATTATGGGATTGATAATGTGTATCCAAGTTGTGTTATCTGCTCAAGAATAGCATTTGATAAAGAGAGTTTAGGGGAAAAAGGGATTAATTTAGAAGATGTTGATGTTATGGATTATATGATGCGATATAAAATTGCTGATAGGGATATTACTTATTATGATTATTTAATAGGAGAAGGAGGAAAGATTAGTGTAGGAGATTTGTTTGAGGAAACAACAGAGGATGAGGCAAAACAAACAATAGAAGAAATAAAAGAACAAGGGGAAGAAAAAATAGGAGATTTTCAATTAGGAGACTTTGAACTAAGAGAGATTGAGAATCCTATAGAGTTAAATAAACAAGGAGATGAACTTGCTGTCATTTTTATGCAAATTAGTTCTCCAGGACATGGAGAGGTATTTATAGATACATTGAAAGCAGGGGCAGCATTTTTGGGATTGGGGTTAGCATACAAACCAGGAGCTTTTGTAGCAACACAAACAGTTAAAATGCCTGTAATGAGAAATGCTTTAGGACAATATATAACAGGTTCAGGTAAAATAGTTTCAAAAAAGACAATCACACCATTTGCTAAATTTGTAATAGCTGCAGCTATAATTGGTTTAGGTGTTCAACAAGGAAATATAGCTTTAAATCGGGCTGTTACTGCAGGCTATTGCGGGGATGTGAGTTATGGAAGTGAGGCAAAAGAGGGATGTTCTGTTGTAAGAACAATTAATTATAATAAGGATGAAATTTTACATTATTGTTCTGTTATTGAGAGTATAGATTAATATAAAAAATGAAAATTAGATGTAAAAAAGCAGATCAGATTGTTCTTGAAACAACTATATTCATAGTTTTGAATTTAGTATTTATTTTTCTTTTATTAGTATTTGTGTATACTTCAGGAAAAGGAGCTTTTATTTATGAAGAAATGTATGCAAAACAAATTGTTTTGTTAATAGATAATGCAGAACCAGATATGGTTATTGGTTTAGATATGGGGAAGGCAGTAGAGCTTGCAGAAGAAAACGGAAAAGCAATAGATAATATTGTTTCTTTAGATAAAGAGGAAAATAGGGTTATTGTTAGTTTGTCTAATAAAGGAGGGCATGGTTTTCAGTATTTTTCAGATTATGATGTTTCTGTAAAATTTATTCAGGAGAATTTAGAAATAAAAATTAAGGAGAAAAATGAATAAAAAAGGTGGAGAAAAAATACTATCTGTATGGTGGATTTTTGTATTAGTAGTCATCGGAGGGGCAGTAGTTATAGGGGTTTTAATTTATTTTAATGCGGATGTTAATATTAAGGAGTTTGAAGCAGATATTTTATCAGAAAGAATTGTTAGATGTTTGGTTGATAATAGTTACTTAAGACAGGATTTTTTAGATGGAGAGTTTGATATTTTTGAGAAATGCAATTTGAAAAAAGAAGTTTTTCAAGGAACAAGTAATTTTCATTTTAAAATCTCTGCTTATAATGGAGACAATCTTCTGAGAGAGGAAGTCATAGGAGGAGCTGTTTCTTTTGAAAAAGATTGTGAAATAAGTGGAGCAATAAAGGCAAGACACTATCCAAGATGTTCTGAAAAAAATGAAAGAGTTTTGTATTATGATAATGGAGAAGTTAAAGAAGCTGAATTAAATATTTTAGCTGGATCTGATCAGGAAATAAATAAAGTTTAATTTGTTAAAAAATGAACTACAAGAATAAAAAAGCGCAAATACCAGCTACCCTCACATGGGTTATTGCATTTTTAATTATATTTTTTGTCATGATTTTGTTTTTATCTTCTACAATTATTCTTGCAGAAACAAAAGGAATTGAGGTTTTAAAACCTCTAAAGTATGATTCAAAAGTTTTTGATGCACAGAGGGATTTGATAGATTATTTAAATAGTCCTATGAAAGTTGATGGAGAAGAACTGAGGGTTTTAGATAGTATTTCTTCTTCATTAGATTATTATTTTGAAATAAAAAATCCAAATGGCCAAAGTTTAATAGATTGGGCATTTAAAACCTATCTTTCTGCAGATTCGCTTGAGAAGATTGACTTTAATCAGGCTGAGTCAGCCCTGTTTGACAGAGACGAACTTGTAGAGGCGGGCAGAAGGGATAGGGAGTTTGCTAAAGAACTTGCTAAAAAATTAGATTCTTTTTGTCCTGATTATTATCTGCAGATTTCTCAAGGAGTCATAAGGCCTGGAGGATTATACACTAAGAAATCTATAGGATATGATATTTTCGATAATAGTGAAGAAAGGTTGATGAAATGGACTCCAACAGCAGATATAAGTATTCCTTATAAAAATAGAATTTTTGAAATTAAATATAGACAGTTAAAAGAATGTTAATGAAAAATAAAAAAGCAGATCTTGCAGCAACATTATTAGTTCTTATGGCGATAGTAGTGGCAGGAGCAGCATCCATCATCTTTATTATAAGTTCGGGAAAAATAAAAGCTAATTTAGTGGATTCCAGATTTATAGATGGGGTTTATTTGACAAAAGGAAAGCTTGATTTTTATATTAATGAAATTATGAATAAGGCTGTTGTAAAAACAAGAAACAGCCAAGATTTTAAACAAGATTTTATTGCTAATTTTTCAGAAGGTTTAATTGAATATAAAATAAATAATAAGTTTGTTACTTCAGAACTTTCCCAGATAGAGCAACAGATTGATGAGGAGCATATAGAATATGACACAGAAAATAATATTGTGACAGCAGAGTTCAAAATTACATTAAACACAAGAACAGATACTTTTAATGCTGTTTACACTTATAATGAGCAATTTGAAAAGCAGATTTAGAAACCTTTAAAAACATAGCTTCTTTCCTTAAAAAAGAAAGAACTTAGGAATAAAGAAACTAAGTTTATAATAAATTAAAAGAGGTAAATAAAAAATGAATAAAAAAGGTGCTGAATTAACAATAGGAACAATTGTTATTATAGTGTTGGCTTTAGTGGTTTTAGTTGTGCTTATACTGGGATTTACAGGTGGCTGGGGTAATTTATGGGGGCGAATATCTGGTTTCTTTGGTGGCGGAAGTAATATTGATAGTGTTGTTCAGGCATGCCAGGTAGCATGTACAACAAACATGAAGAATGATTATTGTGAGAGAATGAGGCCAGTGAAGTTTGGTGAAGAAAGTCCGAAAACAGATGCAAAATATAATTGTAAAGCTCTAGAGAGACTAGACGTGGGGCTTGAACCTTGTGATATCTTCGAGGGATGCAGTCCAATTGGACCTCAGTGATAAGCAACATTTAAATAATTCTTTTCCTGTTTTTTTATACTTGGAGTTTTAGCTTAGAAAATGGAGTATGGTATGCCTGAGAAAAGGAAGACAAGAAAAGACAAGAAAAGGAAGAGAAAACAGAGAGTTTATAAAAGAGGCGGAAGAGGGAGGACTAAAACAGGGACCTAAAGATGATAAATGCTGAAAGTTATTTTTTGATTGTTTTAGCTGTAATCTGGATTATTATAGCTATTATTCAGGATTTTAGAAAAAGAGAGGTTGCTAACTGGCTGAATTTTTCACTTATTGCTATTGCTTTAGCTTATAGGGCTTTTGTTTCTGTATTTTTTGAAAATTATCTTTATTTTATTAATGGCTTATTAGGATTTGCAATTTTTTTCCTGCTTGCTAACTTGTTTTATTATGGAAGAGTTTTTGCTGGAGGAGATGCTAAATTATTGATGGGGCTAGGAGCTGTACTTCCTTTTTCTTTTTTCCTGTATGAAAATCTGCAGATTTTTCTTTATTTTATTATTCTACTACTATTTACTGGAAGTATTTATGGATTAACTTATAGCTTTGTACTGTCTTATAAGAACAGAAAAAAATTTATTAAAGAGTTTTTTAAACAGTTTGATAAAAACAAAAAAGTTTTCAAAATTTTTATTTTTCTTGCTGCCTTGGTTTTAATCTTTGTTTTGTTTATGGAAATGTATTTATTTGTATGGTTTTCTTTAATAGTTTTGATTTTTCCTTTTCTTTATATTTATGCTAAGGCTATAGAAGAGAGTTGTATGGTTAGGAGCAAGCATACAAGAGAGCTAACTTTAGGAGACTGGTTGTATAAGCCTGTTAAAGTAGGGAAAAAGAGGATAAAGCCGAATTGGGAAGGTTTGTCTGATAAAGAGTTAAAAATACTAAAAAAAGTAAGAAGGAAAGTCTTGGTTAAAGAAGGGATTCCTTTTACTCCAAGTTTTTTATTAGCTTTTTTGATTTTGGTGTGGTTTCTTAAGAAAGGTATGATGGAGCTGTTTTATAGTCTAGGAATTTGATTTCTCCATCTTCAGTTATAATAAATTCAAAATACCCTTCTGGTTCTGGAAGTCCTGCTTTTGTTATGTACATTAGTGATTTGTGCATTGCTTGTTTTACTTTGTTTTTTATTCTTCCTTTTCTAGGAGATATGAATTTTATTTTTCTAAATTTGTGATAATTAAAAATTCCGAAAATCCCTGTATAACATAGAGTTTCATCATGAGAAAAAGCAGCTAGGCCTGCTTCTGCAACTTCTGCAATTGCAATATCTTTTTTTATAATTATAATTCCTGAACTATTACTTGGTTTATATTCTGTTAAAAGCATAGAGTATTTTTCTCTTTTGTTTTTAGGAACTTCCTGTTCTAAAAATTCTGAGCACTCTTTATAACCTCTTACACATATTTTATACCTTCTTGGTAAGGCAGATGTTTTAGGAAGTGCCCTAATTGTAACTCTTGGATATTGAGATAAAAATTTCATTAGTTTTTTGTTTTTTTCTGAGAATTCTGTTGATTGAAGGGAAAAATCAGCATATACAGGGAGTCCTGAGTTTTTTAGTCTTTGGTAATCTTTTGCTTTTATTGTATCCAGGTCTGCTGCAAGGTTTTCTAAGCCTTTTTCTCTTAAGGCAATCACATAATCAGAAATTGTTTTTCCAGGCATTTTAAGCTAAATTTTATCTAGTCCAAGTCTGTGGAATATATCAACTTCTTTGTGAAAGAAATCTGTCAGTTTATCTTTGCATTTTTTTAAGTCAATCCAGGAAAATTCAGAATGCTCTTCACTTAGTTTAAGATAGCCGTTCATTGGTTTGCAGAAAAATACAATCATAGTTATGATTTGTTTGTCATCTCTTTCAAAATGTCTAATGCTAAGTGGGCAGAGTGGGCGTATGTACATTCCTGTTTCTTCTCTTATTTCTCTCATGAGCCCTAGAATTGGGTCCTCTCCTAATTCTAGCCTTCCTCCTGGAATTTCCCATATATTTGGTTTTTGAACATCATCCTTTGTTCTTCTTATAAGAAATAGTTTCCCTTTGTTTACAATAAAAGCCTTGACAGCCAGTCTGAAATTTGGGGTTTTCATTTTTCTTCTTTTCTTCCATATATTCTGAATTTCACACCCCTTTTTTTATCATAAACCTCTAATTCAGTTTTTAAGTCAAATTGAACTAGTAGTCTTAATGAATATCTTCTCGGAGAAAGTTTTTCTAATCTACTGTATTTAATCCTCTCAGAATGTGTTAAATGAAGACTCCGGCCAAGGCGCGCCATTATTTTATGGGATTCTTTAGGTTGAGCAAGGGGGTGAGTTTCAATGCCTGCTTTTATTGGAAGCTCTTTTAAAGCCATTATTACTAAATCATCTTTTCCTTTTCTTAAATTCAAATATATTAAATCAACATTTTCGAATTCCATATTTATTTTTCTCATTTGATTATATATATTTTTTAAGTACTTTTAGAGTACAATAGTACTTAAAAAATTGGAAATAGTAGGGAGGGAATGAAAAGATTTGATTTTTTTAAAGAGCTAGGATTCTCAGATTATGAGGCGAGGTTGTTAAGCTCGTTTGTTAAGTTAAGAACAGCTTCTCCTAAAGAATTGAGTGTTGATTCTAGTGTCCCTCAAAATAAAATTTATTCTATATTAAGAGGATTTGAAAATCAGGGGATGGTTAGTCTTGTTTCTATTGAACCAAAAAAATATCAATTAATTAATTTAGATAGTTTTGTTAATTGTAAGATTAGGGAAAAACAAGAAAAGTTAAAGGAGTTGAAAAAAGCTGTTGATAATTTAGAAGAAACAAAGCTTAATGAAGAGCAGTTTGTTTTTTCTTTAATTAAAGGACAAAAAGCTATTATGAATAAGCTAGTTGAAGTTAATAAAAATGTGGAAAGAGAAATTTTAGGAGTGCAAAGAAACTGGAAATACTGGGGTGAAGGGATTAGGGGTGTTGAAGAGGCAATTAGAAAGGGTGTTAATGTTAAGTTTATTGGTATTGTTAATGAGAAAACTATGGGGAAGGTTGAGAAATGGAAAGAAGTGGGGTGTAAGATTAAGGATTATAACAAGAAATTTGGAGACTACCCATTAAGGTTTAGTATTTTTGATAATAAGTATGCCAGAATTACTTTAGGAAAGCCAGAAATTAAAGAGGGCAAGGATTATATTACTATTTTTACAGATTCTAAACCTTTAGTTAATATGTTAAGAAATCAATTTTTAGAGATGTGGAGGGAATGTAAAAAGGTTTAAGGCATTCTTACTGGGGCTTTTGGTAGGTCTGTCACTTTTATTTTCTTTTTTGGCTTTTTTTCTTCAACTGGTTTTGGTTCTTCTTTTAGTTTTTGCTGTAATTCATATAGTTCTTTGTCATTTGCTTTTTTTCTTTCAAGTTTTTTGTCTTTGTAAAGGGGAATTATATTTATTATTCCGTGTCCCTGAACATTAGCTGTTTCTATTTTTACATCTTCTGCTCCTAATTTTGCTTTCAAGTTTTTTGCTGTTTCTTGTGCAAGCTGGAGAGAATTAGTTTCTTCAGTTGGTTTATGTTCTTTTGGAAGAACTAATGCTTGTCCTTTAGAAACAGGATTTATGTCAAGAACAGCTATGGCCTCTTGGTTTTCATTTATTTTATAACTGGCAGTATCTCCTTTAGCTATAGAACAAAAAATACATCCAGAATCTTTTATAAGTTTATTTTTCTCTAAAAATGTCTCAAGCTGAGCAGCATCCATAGCTTCAATTTGCTGTTTAGCTGTATCTTTTTGTTCTGGGGGAAAATTTTCTACTTGTTTAAGTAATTGTCCTTTTATATCTTTAACCTGTTCTTCTGTTAACATAATAAAGAAAGAGCAAGACAGTTTTTATATTTATCTGAAATTTTAACCAAAAGCTCGTCTAATATCTTCAATTTTACAAGAAGAAACCCCTTCAATTTTTGAAATTATGTTTTCTATTTCATCTGTTTCAGAATCTTCTGGCCATGCTACTATAACTTGCAGGGCTTTAAGGCCAAAGGCAATATCTTTTTCTTCTGACTGGATATTTTTAGCTTTTTTTAGCTTTTCCTGTATTTTATTCTTTATTTTCTCTAGATTAGTTTCTGGAGATTTGGGCATTACCTGAACTGTAACAGCATTTGTTCCTGCCATATCATTTTTTTATTTACTTTGTTTATAAATCTTTTTATGATGATTATGTTGCTAAACAACAATTTTTAAATAGAGGTAATTTTTTGAGATATTATTAAATGTAAAAAAAGGTAAAATGTTGCAGAATTATAATCAGCTTGTTGAAAGAATATCAAGAAGCTCTGGTCTTTCTATGGAAGATATAGAAAGGAGAATTGAAGCTAAGAGAGCAAAACTTTCTGGATTAATAAGCAAGGAAGGAGCAGCACAAGTTGTGGCTTCAGAACTTGGTATTTCATTTGATAAAGAAAAAATGAAGGTTTCTGAACTGGTTTCTGGAATGAAAAGAGTTAATGTTTTCGGAAAAATTGTAGAGATGTTTCCTGTAAGGTCTTATAATAAAGATGGAAGACAGGGTAAAATAGGCAGCTTTGTTATTGCTGATGATACAAGTAATATAAGAACTGTTTTATGGGATACTAATCATATTGCTTTAATTGAACAGGGTAGGATTAAACGAGAGGATGTTATAGAGATAACCAATGCTGCTGTGAGAAATATGGAATTACATTTAACCGGATTTTCAGATATTAAGTTGTCAAATGAGGTTTTGGAAAATGTCCAGGTAAAAAGAGTATTGCAGGAAAAAAAGATTCAAAATCTTGGGCAGGGAGATAATGCAGAAGTCAGAGCAGTTATTGTTCAGATATTTGAACCGCGTTTTTTTACTGTATGTCCTGCTTGTGGAAAGAAAGTAAGTGAAACAAATGAGTGCCAGGAACATGGGAAGGTTACAGGGGAAAGACGGTCTCTTTTAAGTTTAGTTTTAGATGATGGCACAGAGACAATAAGAGCTGTTTTGTTTTCAGAACAAATAAGCAAGCTAACAGGCAGTGGGGAATTAGAAGCTAATTTTCTGAAAAAAAGGGCAGAACTTTTTGGGAAAGAAATATTTTTTTCAGGACAGGCAAGACAGAATAAACTTTATGGTAATTTGGAGTTTTTTGTCCAGGATACAAGAGAGGTAGATATTGATAAGTTAATAGAGGAGCTAGAGAAAGGATAGGTTTATATATTTCTTAGTTTTTTTTTGAAAATGGAAGGGAAATTTATTATTGCTTCAGGGCCTGTAATTATTGAAGACAATAGGTTGATGGTGAATATGGATGACAGGGATGATTTTTACAAGTTGCCTGGAGGTACAATTGAAGAAGAAGTAGAGAGTTTAGAAGAAGCCTGCCATAGGGAGACAAAAGAAGAAAATAATGCTGAAATTGAGATAATTAAGCCATTGCATCCGATGGTTTTGTGGGAAAACCCACAGACAAAAGAAAAAATGGTGATTCTTCTTATTCATTATTTAGCTAAATTAAAAAATAAAGAAGAAGTAAGGCCAATCCCTCCAATAAAAAAGATTAAGTGGTTGCCAATTAAGGAAATTAAGCAGGGAAAGCATAATGTTGCTCCTAACATAAAGTTTTTAATTGAAAAAGGGGATATTATTTAAAAGAGGAATTTAAAATGCTGTTAAGAACACATTTGGCTTTGGTAATCTTTGCAATAATCTTATTTGTGAAACATGTCAATAATCAATTATTGTTTATTTTTGTGACCCTTATTGCTACATTATTGCCAGATATTGACACAGGATTTTCAACTATTGGAAAATTTAAAGGCTTTAGTTTTTTACAGTTTTTTGTAAAGCATAGAGGCCCCTTCCATAGTTTTACTTTTTGTATTATTGTTTCTTTTTTATTAGCTTTTTTCTTACCTTCTGCAAGTTTAGCTTTTTTTATGGGTTATGGTATACATTTATTTGTAGATAGTTTTACAATGGAAGGAATAATACCTTTTTGGCCTTATAAAAAGAAGAGTAACTGGAGATTAAAGACAGGAAGCTTAGTAGAAACAAGCATTTTTCTTGCTTTTGTTTTGATAGATATTACTTTAGTGGTTTTTATGTTTTTCTGATAAATTTATAATATGTTTTGAAATATATAATAAATCAAGGTAAAACTTATAAAACAGCTTTCTTTTCTTAGAAATAGCTTCTTTCTTTAAAAAAGAAAGAACTTAGGAAGAAAGAAATTAAGTTGGAAAAAAAGAACTAAAAATGGCTGAAAAAAAAGGGAAAGCTGAGGGAAAAGAAGAGAAAGAATATAAGTTAAGTGACCTGCCTGGAATTGGTCCGAGCTCTATTGCAAAGCTGGAAGCTGCTGGAGTTTATGATTTGATGGGGCTTGCAGTAATGACTCCTCCTGGATTATCTGAGTTAGCAGGGGTTGGTGAAGCTGTAGCAAGAAAGTCTATACAGGCAGCAAGAAAAATGATGAAACTTGGATTTCAGACAGGCACGGATTTTGCTAAGAAAAGAGAAGAGGTTCTTTATATTACAACTGGAAGTAAAAATCTAGACAATCTTCTGGGGGGGAGGGGTGTAGAAACAAAGTCAATGACAGAAAGTTTTGGAGCTTATGGCAGTGGAAAAACACAGCTTGGATTAAGCTTGGCTGTAAATGTTCAGTTGCCTTTAGATATGGGTGGTGCAAATGGGAAGGCGGTTTATATTGATACAGAAGGAACATTTAGGCCTGAAAGAGTAAAGCAGATTGCAGAAGCAATGGGCGCAAATCCTGAAAAAATACTTAAGAATATACTTGTTGCCAGGGCTTTAAACTCAGATCATCAGATTTTATTAATAGATAGGATAGGAGAAATGATTAAAGATGGGGAGCCAATAAAATTAGTAGTTATTGATAGTTTAACTGCACATTTTAGGGCAGAATTTTCTGGAAGAGGGCAGTTAGCAGACAGACAACAAAAGTTAAACAGGTATTTGCATACACTAATGAGACTGGCAGAACAGTATAATCTTGCTATTTATGTTACGAATCAGGTTATGGCAAATCCTGCACTGATGTTTGGAGATCCTACAACAGCTATAGGAGGGCATATAGTAGGGCATGCTTCAACTTACAGGATGTATTTAAGAAGAGGCAAGAAAGACAGCAGAGTCGCAAAGATGATTGATAGTCCCAATCTGCCGGAAAATGAGACTGTTTTTTTTATTACAGCAGATGGCTTAAGGGATGAGGTTTGAAAGAATGTCCCCACGAGGACTTGAACCCCGATTACAACCTTTTTGCAAACCTAGTTTTCTCTTTCCAACCGCAAGGTCGCGTTCTATCCAATTGAACTATAGGGACATTATTGTAAAATGAAGGTAACATTTATTAACTTTATTTCTGTTTATTTACTATGAATGAGGAGTTTAAAAAAGAGGCAGCGAAGGTACTTAAAGTAGCTTTTTTTCTGTTTGTGAGCATATTTTTTATTCTTCCATATCTTGTGCAAATATCTACTTATTTTCATGAAAGAGGGCATTTTAATACTTTAGAAAAATATGGTGTTGAGAGTTATTATGAGATTGATTTATTGTCAACAATACCTAATTTTTTTAATCCGCAAAATGATAAATTAGGGGTTACAAGATTTAGTCTTACTGAGTACAAAAAACTGGATAAATATCAGAGGACAGAGGTTAATATTGCAGGTATAGTTTCTGATTTAAAATTTCTATTTTTAATTGCAATTTATTTAACTATTTCTAATGTGTATCTTTTTTATAAAATAAGATTTGGTAAGAGCGTGAATTTAACATGGGTATTAGCTGTTAACTGGATATTATTTATGTGGCTGATTGCTTTAGTTCAAATAACTCTTGCAAATGTAACTTACCTTCCAGGAGATATTTATCAATTGGTTAGATTTTTAAGAGTTTAAGCTAAGAAATTAATCATATTTTCCTGTAACCTGCCTATCTAGATGAACATATCCCCCTTCTGGAAATCTTAATTGTCCTGTTGTATGTGATGCAAGTTTTGAAGCTAAAAATATAATTTCATTAGCTACTTCTCTAGGTGTTGTTGGTCTATTGCCTAGTGGAATTCTTTGCCCAAATATTTGATTCCCTCTTTTAAGATCACCATATGTTTTTTTTATATAGGCTTGATGTTGTGGGGTTGCAACAACTCCCGGAAGTACACAATTTACCCTTATTCCAAGTTTTTCATTAACTGCTTTTGTTGCTAGTTCTCTTGTTAAACTATTTATTGCTCCTTTTGCTGCTGCATAAGCTATGGTTTTTCCCTCTCCAACTACTGCTACCTTTGATCCAACAAAGACAATATTTCCTTTACTTTTCTTTAAATGGGGCCAGCTATAATAGGTCATAGAATAATATTGAACTAAATTTTCTTCTAAAGATTCTCTAAATTTTTGAGGAGAAGTATTATCTATTTCAAGGAAGTCATTTCTTCCAGCATTGTTTATCAAAATATTTAATCTTTTATAATCTTTTATTGTTTTCTCTACAGCTTGTTTGCAGAATTTTTCATCTCTTAAATCACCACATATAAATTTGTTTTCTTTATTAAGGTTTTTGCTTAGTCTTTCCCCTGCCCTTTTATTATTATCAATAAATACTGGGACTGCACCTTCTTCTGCTAATAGTTCTACTGTGGCTTTTCCAATTCCTGCTGCACCGCCTGTTACAATAGCTATTTTATTTTTTAATCCCGAGTCCATGAAAAACCCATAGAAATAGTATTTTTAAGAATTCTTGTGATAGGTTATATATTTTTAAGAGTTTAAGCTAAGAACAATAATCTATAAAAACTAATTTTTTCTTTTGTGTTTATGGTTAGAGAAATTATTGGAGATTTGCATATACACTCTAGATTTTCAAGGGCTTGTAGCAGTCAGCTAAATATACTGAATTTGGTTAAATGGGCCCGTGTAAAAGGTTTGGGTTTATTAGGGACAGGAGATTTTACACATCCTCAGTGGCTCATTGAATTAGAAGAATTAAGAGAAGAAAATGGGATTTTGTGGTATGAGGATGAAGAAGGAAAGTTTCCATTTATTTTAAGTTCTGAAATAAGTTTAATTTATAGTCAAGATGAAAAAGGCAGGAGAGTTCATTTAGTTTATTTAGCCCCAAGTTTAGAAGTAGTAGACAAGATTAATGAGTATTTAGATACAAAAGGAAGAAGAGATTATGATGGGAGACCTATTTTTGGAATAACTTGCAGAGACTTTGTTGCAAAAATGCAGGAGATTGATGAGAGAATTGAGGTTATTCCTGCACATATCTGGACACCCTGGTTTGGAATTTTTGGAAGCAAGGGAGGGTTTGATAGTTTAAAGGAGGCTTTTGGAGATAAGGTTGACAGAATTCATGCGATTGAGACAGGGCTTTCTTCAGATCCTGAGATGAACTGGAAAATAAAAGAATTAGATAACATTTCTATTGTAAGTTTTTCTGATTCTCATTCGTTTTGGCCTTGGAGAATTGGAAGAGAATCAACTATATTTAAATTAGAAGAAAATGAAAAACTTTCTTATGAGGTTATATTAAATCAAATAAGAACCAATAGATTTATTGGAACTATTGAAGTGGACCCTGCTTATGGAAAATATCATTATGATGGCCATAGGAATTGTGATTTTTCTTGTAGTTTTGAAGAAACAAGAAGACTGGAGGGAAGATGTCCTAAATGTGGCAGTAATTTGATTGTTGGTGTTGAATATAGGGTTGATGAGTTATCTGGAAAACAAGGACCGGCAGATTATAAAAATAAGAAAAAATATTACACTCTTCTTCCTTTGCATGAACTGATTTCTTTAGCTTTAGGTTCTGGAATGAATTCAAAATCCTGCTGGAGAGTTTATAATGAGTTAATTGAGCATTTTAAAAATGAGTTTAATATTTTATTAAATGTGGAAAAAATTGAGTTAGCTAAAGTTTTGAAAAATGAGTTATTAGTTGAATTGATAATTTTAAATAGGCAGGGCAGGATAAAAGTTAAGCCAGGTTATGATGGGGTTTATGGACAAGCCATACTTCCTGAAAAACAGGCAAAATTATTTTAGACCTTTTTTTCAAAATCCTCTGTTTTTAATAAGCCTGTTAGGTTTTTTGGAGGTTTTCCATTTCCAGTTGTTTCTATTCTGACTAGTCTTCTGTATTGTTTTGTTTTCTCTTTACCTTTGTAAATATAAGCTTTAGAAATCCTGACAACAGTGAGGCTTTTATTTTTATTAAATGCTAATTTTCCATCACTTAACTCTATATGGGAAATTTTTTTAATTTTTTTCTCAATTCTGTCTCCATTTTTCTCTCCTTCATAATATTTATGCTCCCATAATTGGACACTACCATTATAGTCTATAATCATGGTTCTGTATTTTTTCTTTTATTTAAATTAATTATTATTGTCTAATATTTATTTAAAAGTATAGTGTTTGAATTTATATCCTGCTTGTTTTGTTTTCTTTTTACACTTTTTACACAGCGAATTTAGTGTGTATGTTTTGCATTCGGGGCACTTTTTGAGTTTCATCTTTATTTATCATAAGTAAATTTATCAGTAAAATTCTCTGGAACTTTATTTAATATTCCAGAGTTAAACTTAAAGATTTCTTTAGTTGGATTAAGTAATTTTTTTAATAAGATTTCTGGGCTGATTCCAACTAGTTTTGCAGTTACTAAATCAACATCAATTGAGTTTTTCCCTCCAACAATTAAATTAACATTTTCTTTTAATCTGCTTTCTTCAGGAGAAGGGCCGTCTACTGCAGTAAATATTCCTTCATTAATAAAGATACAGTTAAATAATGCACGGTAAATTTTGTTTATATCTAGGACTGCATAAGGGATTATTTTTGCCTCATGATCATGATATTTTGGGGAGCGTTTTGGGTCAGGAATTAATCCAAATAGGTTTTTAGTAGAGAGTGTCATTGCAAAACCTCTGTTTGTTTTAAGTTTAGCAAAGTCAATAAAAACAGCATCTTTTAATTCAAAGATTTTCTTGGGTATAATACCATAAAGCTCTTTGTGCCTTATTGGTGGAAATTTTTTTTCAACAATTTGTTGGATTATTTTTGGCTCAACAGTTTTTCCTTTCCATACTTCTTCAGTAACATTAATATATTCAACATTATACTCTTTTAATAAATTATTTATACCAGTAGATTCAAGAAACCATTTTTCCTGTTCTCTTAAAAAATCTTTTTTCTCATTTACATTTTTTTCATTGACAACTACTTCTCCGGTCTCCATTAAAATTTTATTTCTCCAAACTGTATGGCTTTCGATAATTACTTTTTTGCCTTTTAAACAATCAAAAAGCCAGCGCAAAGGTTTTGGCTCTGTATATTGTCCTTTAGTGGGTTCTACCCAATTAGGTTTGATAATAAAATTCTTTCCCTTTATGTCTAGTTTATTGATGAACTCTTGAAATTCTTCAAAAGTTTTGACTTTTGCGAATAAAACAGAATCAATTTTCATTTTTCAACAGAAAAAACACAGTTTTCTTGTTTTGCTTTTTTTTCTATATCCCCTAAAAGATTATTAATTTTTATGTTAGCCTCTTTATAGTTCTTATCCTTAACTGTAATTAAGAATTTTCCTGCTGCAATATATGTTGTTTCTAGGGGCAGAATCTTTTTTATTTTTGTCATCCCATCTTCTGCCTGACTAGTTAGAGAGAATTTTTTCTTGACAGATATTTCCTTTTCTTTTTTTTCTTTCAAGATTTTAAGAAGTTTTGTGGCTTCTTCTTTACTCATCAAATCCTTTAATAATTCTGGATTTTCTTTTGCTTTTTCAAAAAATTCTGTTAAAAAAGATTCTTCTTTAATTTTCTTGATTATTAGCTCGGCATCTTTTAAGATGGTTTTTAGTGTGGCGATTAAACTTTTTTCTTTTTTATAATTTTCAAGGATTTCCCTTTTTTCTTTTGCTGCTACCCTCCTTAAACTTAAATCTGTATGGCTTTTGTCTATTCTTAATATTTTGCAGACAATTTTTTTATTTGGAACGACGTAGTCTCTTAGGTTTCTTATTCTTCCTGGTGCGATTTCAGATGTCATTATTGTTCCTTCTTTATCATAACCTTCAATTTTTATAAAAACTGTTGTTCCAACTACTTTGGTTACAGTACATAAAACGATTTGGCCTTCTTCTAATTTCTTTTGCATTTTTCTAAATTAATTTAGCACCTCAATAACTCTTGCTTTGATTTTTGTTTTTCCACCACTTGATTCTGTAAGATCTGAGTCACATATCAAACATTTTACTGTGGAAGAGGCTTTTCCAAATACTATTTGTTCGTTCTTACATTTTTGACATCTAACTCTAACAAATCTGCTTTTCATAGAGAAATCATTAAAAGAAGCATTATAAAACTTTTGTTTTAGGGATTTTCTTTAATTCACCAAAAATTTATTAAACCTTAGAGCAATAATTAGATTATGAAATCTAAAAAAATATCATTCTCAGAATGGATGAAAATAGCTGAAGAACTAACAGAAAAAAATATTAAGTGGCACGAGCATTATTTATTTCCAAAGTGCATCTTTAACAAAAAAGATAAATATGTAGCTATCCTGGAAAACGAGGAAACAGGAGAGATATTTATCTCTGAATTTAAGGAGCATAATCCAGAAGATTTTAAAAAATTAGAGAAGTTGGTTTTTAAAAGTGTTCACATGTCTAAGAAAGAGGATTTTTAAATCTTTACTAATTCAACTTCCAGCTTTTTTTTCAGCACCTCGATAAATGCTTTTTCTTTTTCTTTTTCTATTAGACAACCTGCAGCGAGAGCGTGGCCTCCTACTTCCCCTCCTATTTCTTGGATAACTGAAGATAAAATTTCATGAATATTCCTACCATTCCTTCCTGCAATTCTTCCAGAAACTTTAATTTTATCCCCACTGCGAGCCATTGTTATTATTGCTGTTCCTTCTTTGTAGATAGAAGACATAGAAAGAATAGAAGCTATTGTTCCTGTTACTGTATCTTTTATATTGTTTTTTGCATTTATTATAATATAATTATCTCCTTCTATTTTCTTCGAGTTTGACACAAAATTTAAACCGGAAATTAGGTGTTGTTTATAATTAGCGTATATTTTTTCAGCTTTTTTCCTTGCTTCTTTTTTCCCCATGCACAATGATAGGGCTATGTGGCTTTGTTCTAGTCTTGAGCATGCATTTATCATAGCAGATAGTTCTCTTGTGTCCTCTAATTTATTAAAAATTTTTATCAAATAAATATTTCCAATGAGATCTTCAGTTTTTTGTTTGTTCGTTCTTAATAATATTGAAGTAATTAATTTAGACATTTCATCTTCGTTTAATTCTATTAAATTTTTGTACTTGCCATCTTTTTTTCCTATTCCTGCTTCTCTTAAAAGATTTTGTGCTCCTGAAAAAGAGCCAGTTACACCGGGAATAAATACACTAGAATTAAATTCTAAGGTTTTATTTAGCGGGCGAGTAGCAGGGTAAAGCAACAGACCCTTTTTGATTATTATTTCAGCGTCGTTTATTATGTTATTTCCTATTTTTCCAATATTTTTTTCAAGCATGTCGCCAACCATTCCTATAACTGCGAGATTTGCCAAATCTTTATTATTATTGTTTAATTCTTTAGCAAAGAGATATGTCAGACAAGCTCCGCATAAATTTTCTTTATCTTGAAGATTCGGATTTACTAAATTTACATTTTCCCCTATTTTAGCGTTCTTATTAATTTCGTGGTGGTCTAGGATATAAACATCTGTTTTTAATCTGTTTATTTCTTCTAAACTTCCTGAAGCTAAATCTAAAAATATTATAACACTATCTTTGGGCAGTTCTTCTATAATCTCTTTTTCAAGCTGTTTTACAATTCTTACAGAAAACTTTTTATCTAGTCTTTGGAGGGCTGTTGCCATTATTGCCGCAGAACAGATTCCATCAGTATCATGATGGCTCACTATCTGAATTTTTTGGTCTTCATTATGTTGCGAAAATTTTTCCACTAAATTCTTAATTTGTTCAAGCATTTTGTTTTTTAACAGTGAAAATCAAAGATTTTCAAAGTTTATGTAGGTTTACCTCTTTTTATATTTTTTAAGTTTAGAAATTCTTGCAGTTATTATTGTTAAGGCTCTTTTTGATTTTTCATCCTGCTTATTTTTTGCTAGGTGTTCTTTAATTGTTTGCTGTTTTTTTTCAAGATTTTCAAACTCCGCATCTTTGTACAGTTTATTTTCTTTTAAAATCTGGCTGATTTTTTTCCCAGAAAGTTTTGTTGTTGGGATACCATAAGTATCTCTTAGGGCAAGGCCAATTTTCTCTGATGTTAAACCCTGTTTTGCGAGTTTTAAAACAATTGCTTCTACATCTTCATTACTGAATTTGAACCATACTGGTTTTTCTTTCTCTAAGCTGTCTGCCTTTTTATCCCTTGTTTTTCCTTTAGTCATTTTAAATCTTTGTTTTTTGCATTTAAAAATCTTATTGTGAATTGGAGAGTAGCAAAATAGCCCCGCCAGGATTCGAACCCGGGTCACTGCCTTTCTGCCTTAGCAAATCTTATGATTTGGACCAAAGGGCAGCATCCTTGACCGCTAGACTACGGGGCTATGTAAGAAATAGATAAACTTAATTTAAAAGCCTTTCTTATATCTTCCTCTTGATTCTACTCTTTTTAACTGTTTTAAGACTTTTTCTTTATCTTTGCTATTATATCCTTTTAAGACAGAAGAGAAAAATTCTTTCCAGTGCAAGAAGTGTTTGGCTTCTAACGCTTTCCTCAAAAGATGCAAGTCTACAGCTTTGTCTTCAATCCTGTGGCTATGAACTCCCAGACCAAAATCTATAAAATAAACTTTTTTATTGTAAATCATATTTGAGGTTGTTAAATCTCCGTGTATAACATCATTATCATGTAAAATAGATACTTGTTTGCCAATTTCTTCACATATTTTTATGGAATTTTTCATATTGTCTAGATGTTCAGATAATTTTTTTCCTTTGATGAACTGCATTTTTATTTTATCCTTGTTATTTGTTTCAATAACCTCAGGAACAGAAATCAGAGAAGAGGTTTTGTCAAGGAGCTTGGCTTCTTTTCTTGTTCTTTGTTTACGCAGCTTTTCATCCAAGACAGGCAGGCGGTAGCCTTTTTTGATCCTATCTTTTATTAAATACCCTTTTTTTTTAATTAAGATAGCTTCTGCTCCTTGCTGGATTATTTTGGGTTTCATGTATAGTTAACTATAATATTATTTAAAAAACTAAGTAATCTAAAAAATTATGAAAAAATATATCCCTATAGAGAAATTAATCAACAATGAAAATGTTATTCATATACTTAGTGAAGCAAGGCTTCCTGGAGAGAAAGCTTTGTATCTGAAAATAATTAAAAAGAATGATGACGAAGAAATTTTTGAGGCCTATGTTGTTAAAAACGAAATTTTTAGTGAAAATAATTTGAATTATTTGGCTATTATCAGAAGAGACAAAAAAGGTTGGCATATTAATTTTAAAGCCTAATCTTCTTCCCAAACTTCTTTGCAAGTTTTTGAAGTTGTTTTTGGCTTAATCCTTGAGAAGGGTCTATATCTGCAATATCTCCTCCTGAGGCGATATCTTTTAAAAGCTTATGTTGTTTGAGGAGTTGTCTTATGTCTGTAGTGGAGGTTCCAGAGCCTTTAGCTATTCTTTTAAGTCGAGAAGTTTGTTTTTCTAGTATTTCCGGGTTTTCAATTTCTTCTTCTGTCATTGAGTCTATTATATGGCTCCATTTTTTAATTTTATCTTCTTGTGCGCCTAAAAGATTTTCTGGAATCTTTGCTTTTCCTAAACCAGGGATCATCTCTGTTATTTTTGATAGACTGCCAAGAGATTTTACTGATTTTAGTTGTTCTTGTAAATCTCTTAAATTAAATTTTCCCTCTTCAAGTTTCTTTTTTAATTTTTTCTGTTTTTTTCCATCGAATTCTGTGGCTGTTTTGACTTTTTCTATTAAACTTTCTAAATCTCCTAACCCCAAAATTCTAGAAATAAAAGCAGAAGGTACAAATGTTTCTATGTCTGGCATTTTTTCACCTGTTCCTATGAAAAAAACAGGGGCTTGTGTTTCTGCACAAGCTGTGAGAGCTCCTCCGCCTTTAGCAGAAGAATCCATTCTTGTTATTATGACTCCATTAATTTTGCATGCTTTTTGAAATTCAGAAGCTTGTTTTTTTGCAGCCTGGCCAATGTCAGCAGGCATTACTAACAACAGGTAATCTGGATTGATTTCTTTTTCCAGTTCTTCTATTTCTTTAATAAGTTCTTTATCAAGAGAGTGCCTACCTGCAGTATCAATTAAGATTAAGTCATATGCTTCAAGTTGTTTTTGAAAATTCTTGTAAATTTTTAGAGGATCTTTTTCTTTTTTATCAATAAAAACAGGAATTTTGATTTTTTTAGCTAGTTGTTCAAGCTGGTCAGGTGCTGCTGGGCGGTGTACATCTAATCCAAGAAGGCATGGTTTTTTTCCTCTTTTACTGTAATAAAGGGCTAATTTTGCAACTGATGTTGTTTTTCCTGCACCATACAACCCCAACATCATAATTCTTTTTTTACCTTTAATATCTAATTCTTTTTTCTCACCTCCAAGCATATATAGAATCTCATCATGCAAAAGTTTTACGAGATGTTCTTTTCTATCTATGTTTTTCCCTTTGATTTTCTCTTCAGAAGCTGCTTTTCTTATTTTTTCACTTAGTTCTGCAACCAAAGCAACATTAACATCTGCTTCTATTAGTGCTCTTTGAAGATTTTTAACAACAGCATCAATAGTTTTTTTATCTAGGAAAATGCTTCCAGCTAACTTGTCAAATGTTTTCTTTAATGCCGAGCCTAATGATGATAACATAAATATAATAAAAAAGAGATGTTTATAAATTAAGTGTATATGTTAAACAAAATAAGAAAAAATTCTAGTCAAAGAGTTTCTGAATATGATTATTCAGAACCCTCTAACGCAACATTAACAGCTTTTGGGCCTCTGTCTCCTTCTTCTACATCAAATACTACTTCATCATTTTCATGTATAGTAACACCTTCTTTTAGTCCTGTCTGGTGTACAAAATACTCTTTTCCGTCTTCACATGTGATAAAGCCAAATCCTTTTGTTTCATTAAAAAATTTTACTTTTCCTTTCATTTTATAGTTTATTAAATTTTATTATCTAAAAACAGATTAGTCCCTTTTATAAATGCTTCCTTTTCTGTTTTTTAGTTCCAGAAATTCACAATCCCAATTTTTCAATAAATTTTTCTTTATTAAAGAGTTCTAAATCTTCGTAATTTTGGCCCATTCCTAGATAAAGAATCGGCTTTTTTGTTACATAGCTTATAGAAATGGCTGTTCCACCTTTTTCATCAACATCTGCTTTTGTTAGAATACTTCCATCAATACCTATTGATTCATCGAAGTTTTTTGCTTGCTGAATTGCATCATTTCCAGCTATGCTTTCTGCCACAAATATTTTTAAGTCTGGATCTGTAACCCTGCAGATTTTTTCCATTTCATTTAGAAGATTTTCTTTTGTATGCATTCTTCCAGCAGTATCTATTAAAACAACTTGTATGTTATGTGCTTTTGCATGCTTTATTGCATCAAAAGCTACTGCTGCAGGATCTGCTCCATAATCATGTTTAATTAGCTTAATATTTAGTTTAGAACTGTGTTCTTGAAGCTGTTCTATTGAAGCTGCTCTAAATGTATCAGAAGCTGCTAAAACACAGGAAATATTATTTTGTTTAAAGAAATTGGCGAGTTTAGCTATTGTTGTTGTTTTTCCTGTGCCATTAATACCAAAAAATACAATAACAAAAGGTTGTTTTTCTTTTACAAGACTTAGAATATCATCAGGCTCAATCAAAATATTTTCTATTGCTTTTTTTAATGCTTGTTTTATCTCTTGCTCTAGATTTTCTTTTTTTATTTCTTTTTCCAGGAGTTCTTCTTTAAGTTGTTCTTTTATGCTTTCAGTGGCTTCTAAAGCCACGTTATTTTCAAGTAAGAGGAGTTCTAATTTTTCAAATATATTTTCGAAATCTTCTTCTGAGAGTTTGTAAGAAAATTTTCCTTTTATTTTTTTAAAGATACTTGTTTTTTCTTTTCCAAGTTCTTCTATTGTTGGAGCTTCTCTGCTTATTAGTTCTATTTTTTCTCCTTCAACTTCTTCAACCTCTTTTTCAATCTCTTCAACTTCTTCTTCTATTTTTTTTATCTCTGGCTTTTCTTCTGCTTTTTCTCCTATTTCTTCAACTTCTTCAACCTCTTTTTCAATCTCTTCAACTTCTTCTTCTATTTTTTTTATCTCTGGCTTTTCTTCTTCTTTTACCTCTGCTTTTTCTTCTATCTCTTCTTTACTTTTTCCAATCCAAGACTTTAGTTTTTTCTTAAAAAATTCAAACATAAGAATTATACTCAAGAATGGTTTATAATATTTACTAATATTCTGGAAAGACAAATTTATTCTCTTTATCGTCGATAAAAATAATAATTTAGCTAATCTAATACAATTAAGTTTATAAATTTGAACTTCTTAATCTTTGTATGAAAGGTATATTAATAATAATTGATGGATTAGGGGACAGGGCTTGCAGGCAACTTGGTGGAAGGACTCCTTTAGAAGTAGCAGAAAAACCCAATTTAGATTACATGGCAGAACAAGGACAACTTGGTTTGCTGTATCCTGTGCATGAGGATTTTGTTCCTGGAACTCATGAAGCTGTTATTTCTATGTTTGGCCAAAACTGGCAAGATTATCCAAGAGGCTGGTTAGAAGCTATGGGGGAAGGGATAAAATTAGATAGAGGAGATTTAGCTTTAAGAGCTAATTTTGCAACAATTGATAATCTTAAAGATAAAAATGTAATAGATAGAAGAGCAGGAAGAACCTTAACTACAAAAGAGGCTCAAGTTTTAGCTAAAGATATAAATAAAATCTTTTTACCCCGTAAGTATATTTTTAAGGCGACACTTCAGCATAGGGGCATTTTAGTTTTAAGAGGTGGTTTTTCAGATAATATAACAGAAATGGATCCTGCACATCAACCTACAGATAAATCTGAGCAAGGTAAGTTTAGATTTTCTGAACCTTTAGATGAAGACGAGAATAGTGAGTATACAACTAATATGCTAAATGAATTTGTGGAACAATCTTTTTTAAAGCTAAATGAACATCCCCTCAATGAGCTAAGAAGGAAAAGAGGTTTTTATCCTGCAAATATTCTTCTTTTGAGATCTCCAGGAATCTCTGTTAAAAAAATAACAAAATATGGGCAATGGGTCTGTTCTACTTCTGTTCCAGTTATGAAGGGGGTTTGTAAGTCATTAGGGATTAATTTGTTTGACTTCAAAGCAATAGAATTTAAAGGTCATGATGCATACAAAAACTTTAGAAAAAATTTAGCTTTAGAGATTAAAAAATCAATAAGTATAATTAAGAAAAAGAGAAAACAGTTTGATTATTTTTTAGTGTATTTTAAAGAAACAGATTCTGCTGGGCACGATAATAAACCCCATCAAAAAAAAGCAATGATTGAGCTGATTGATAGGAAATTTTTCTCATTTTTAAAGAAATTTGCCATAAAAAACAAGGTAAGGGTGGCAGTAACCGCAGATCATTCTACTCCTTGTAATTTAAAAAGCCATTCTGCGGATCCGGTTCCTGTTTTGCTTTTTGGAGGGCAAGGCAAGGAAAAGGTTGAGAAAGATGGATGTGTTGCTTTTAATGAGGTTCAGGCGAAGAAAGGCAAGCTTGGCAAAATTTATGGGAAAGAGTTTTTAAAGAAGATTGGATTTGCTTAATTTAAATACATTTAAATTAATTTATTTTGTATTACAATAATTATTAAAAACCAAATTTTCTTTTTAATTTTGGAAAAAAGAAGATACTAGGCATATGATAACTTATAATGATATTTATGAAGCTTTGAGAAAAGAAAGATATTCAGAGCAATTACAGCAATTAAATAAGAATTTTGTTCAAGAGGTTGCTACTTATCTGAAGGAAAAAAAGACTATCTCTGAAAAATCTCCGGATATATTCTCTGAGGCTATTTCAAAAACAAAAAAACAGTTTGAAAATGCTATTTCTATGTTTAAAGAACTGATACTAAGAAGGAAAAAGAAATTACTTAATTTAGCTTTTGTTGCTGCTGAGACTGGAATTTCAAAAAGAGATTATGAGAATATGCTGGCTTTTGAGAAAGAGGTGTTTGATAAAATAATGGAGAGCATGGGAGAAGGTGATAAAAATTTGACAAAATTACTTAATGGCCAGGAAGAGGAAAAAAAGAAAAATAAATTAATAACATTTTTATTGGATACAGAAGAGTTTTTAGGTTTAGATGGCGAGAAGCTTGGACCATTTAAAAAAGGAGATATTGTAAATTTGCCAGTTGAGATTGCTAATATCCTTATTGCAGATACTAAAGCAGACACTGTTAATGATGACTGATTCTTTGAAAAGCCTCAGGCAGGATTCGAACCTGCGACCTATTGCTTACAAGGCAATTGCTCTAAACCAACTGAGCTACTGAGGCCTAAGAATTAGAATAATAAAAGGTTTAAAAGTATTTTGGGTGTGTGTTAGTATGGTAATTAAAGTTATCGCTTTAGATATTTATGGAACAGTTTTAGCTAGCGAGGATGCTGAGAATTTGTTGCCTCCAAGAAAGGGCTTGGAAGGATTTTTTCGCAAATGTGGAGATAAAAGAATTAAAGTAGTTGGAGCATCTGATGCAGATTTGATAAACTTAAAAATAGATTTAAAAGAGTCTGGGGTTAATGTGGAGGCGTTTGACAGATTTTATGAGTTAAAACAAACTCCTAAAGATTTTTCAAAAATAATAAAAGATTATAAAATAAATGCAGAAGAATTGTTAGTTATAGGAGATTCTGATAAAGATATAGATGGGGCAAGGAATTCTGGGGCATGCCATTTTAAAGTTATTCAATATCATGATTCCCTACGAGGGGCTGATTTTAGTTTAAAAGAAATTGATTTCTAAGATTTTGTTTAAATAATATGCTCATCATAACTTAACTTATAGTCATGAATTTCATCCACTGAGAACCATAGCGCAATTTCCTTTTTTGCAGCTTCTTCATTTTCAGAAGCATGGACAAGATTTTTTCCTTTTTGGAATTTTTTAACATACTGCTTGCTTGCGTGGGCAAAATCCCCCCTAATTGTTCCTATGGCTGCTTCTCCAGGATATGTAGAACCAACAATTTTTCTTACTGTTTCTATTGCACTGCTACCTTGGATTATTATTGCGATTACAGGATCTGAAGTTAAGTAATTTATGAGATAATCTCTTACTCTTTCCCCGTGTTTTTTTGTTATACTCTCTGTATAATGCTTTTCTGCAAGGCTTTTTTCTACATTGGCCATTTTCATTGCAACCATTTTTAGCCCTCTTTGTTCAAACCTTTTAATAATCTCTCCAATAAGTCCTCTCTGAACTCCATCTGGTTTAATTAGAACTAGTGTTTGCTGAATCATTTTACTTTTTCTTTTCCTCTTCTTTATTTTCTTCTTTAGGCTTTTCTTCTGCTTTCTCAACTTTTTCCTTTGGCTTTTCTTCTGCTTTTTTAGTTTCTTCAACTTTTTCTTCTTTTTTCTTCACTTTTTCTAGTGTGACTTTTAATTTCTCTTGCTCTTTTAATTTTTCAATTTTTAGCATTCTTATTTCGCAAAGTGCAAGAGGATAAATTTTTTTGAGTTTTAAAGAGAGGGGTTTTTGAAGTCTGTTTCCTATGATATCTGAGAAAACATCTTTGTGGGGTTTATTTTTAACATAATCTCCCAACCAGTTTTTTGCTTCTTGTCTTAAAGTTTTTCTTACTGCTCTTGATACTTTTTTTCTTGCAATAAGAAAAGGTTTTATTCTTATTTGAGCATCTTGGCACTCTGCAGAAAAAGAATCCTCCACATAACTTATATTTTTCCTTAACATTCTTCTAATAAAAAAAGGTAGTAGGGTTAGCTTTATAGGGTTTGCAGTAGCTTTGTTGTTTTCTACTTTTACCTGAAAAACAACCTCCATACTTTTACCTCTTAGCTGTCTTGTTAAATCTAGTTTTATTGTTCTTTTATTTAGGGATTCTATAGAATATGCAAGTAGTTCTACTGTTGAATTTGTCAAAGGAATTTCAACTTTGAAGAATTTTTTCTTTTGGGGCATTTTATTTTTTCTTTTCCTCCTTTGCTTCTATTTGGACTTTTCCTGCTCTTTTTCCTTTTTTTTGACCGTGAGCCTTTTTACAGACCTGGCAGGTATATAAGAGGTTGGTTTTTTTAGTTGATTTTGTCTTTCTTTTGAATTTTGTTACAGCTGGTTTATTCCATTTGCCCAAATTTCCATATCCTCTTGCTCTTCCTCTTTTTCTTGCTCTTTCTTTAGAGCCTTTTTTTAAAGAACCTCTTTTGTGCCCTGTAGAGACCTGGCTAATTTTATGTTCTGTATGTTTCTTGCAAAAAGGGCAGTGCCGCTTTATTGTTTTAGGTAATTTCATAAAAATCAGAAAAGAAAAGGCTTTTTAAACATTATCCTGAAGTATTATTTGTAAAAATATCAAGTAATGGCTGGGGAATTAGCGGGTTTCCGCTGATAAGCCTTATTAATAACCAGGCTACGATGATAATTATTATCAGAATTATTAAATTTCTTATGTTAAGTTCTTTTTTTCTTTTTTTAAAGCTATAGCCACAAGCAGTGCAGTATTGGTCTTTTTGTTTTAATTTTGCTCCACATTTTGGGCAATATTTCCCTCTTTTTTTAATAACCATATTACTATAGAGATTTGGAATTTATAAATTTATTTATTTAGGTAAAATGGTCCTGCCAAGAATCGAACTTGGGATCTCTTCCATTTTGATGTATTATGACAATCTTATGAAGATGATTGTCAAGGAACCTAGGTTCCTTACATCGTCAAGGAAGTGTCATAACCACTAGACCACAGGACCTTACACAGAGATAACTAAAAGAGGTTATAAATTTTATCTTTTTAGTTATGTTTTAGAGTATATAAAAATTTATAATGTATTTTTAACTAAGTTAATGTTTATTTGACATCATCAAAAACCAAAAATATAGGCCAATTAGCTGAAGGTGAAATAACACTTAGTGGAAGAAGGAAACTTTTAGAAGAAAGCATATCTTATAGTATGCAAAAAAAGATTCTGGAATAACATATATTGCTATTTTTCCTGATTTTGAATTGCCTGTTACTAAGAATCAGTTTAATATGTTAGGTAAGGTTTCATTTGATGATAAGTTTAAGGTAACTTTTAGAGTGAAAGATTAAATTTTATCTTTTTCAAAAAATTTCCATACGCTTTCTACAATGAAATTTACTTAGTAACTTAGTTACTAAGTTACTAAGAAAGATTTAAAAACATTGTATTATATAAAATTACAACGAAAAAAGAGAAAAATGAAAAAATACTTACTTTTAATAGAAGATGAAGAAATGTGGGGGAAATTTAAAGAATTATTAGAGAAAGATATTAATACAGAGATTATGGATCTAATAAAAAAGAGAATTAAAAAAGAGAAGAAAAATGGCAAATAATTTTGAAATTAAAAATAAAAGAAGAACTCGCGTTTCTATTTTTAATAATTATAAAACAGTTGTTGAATCAAAGCGCTCACAGGTTACAGTTTTTGTAATTATAGCAATCTTAATTGTTGCTTCTGTTGTAGCATATGTTTTACTGAAAGACAGGATTGTGCCTAGTGTTTTGCCTCGTGAGGTCGCTCCTGTTTATAATTATTTTTTATCTTGTATAGAGGATGAGACAAAAATTGCAGCTTCGTTAATGGGCAGTCAGGCAGGTTATTTAGAACTTCCAGAGTTTGAACCTGGCTCGGACTATATGCCTTTTTCTTCACAGCTTGACTTTTTAGGATTTGGTATTCCTTACTGGTATTATGTTTCTGGAAATGGTATTGCAAAAGAGCGAGTTCCTAGTAAGGAAAAAATGCAGGTTCAAATGGCAGACTATCTTGAGGATAGGATAAAAGAGTGTAGTTTTAGAGATTTTGAGCTGCAGGGATTTGTTGTTGAGGCAGGAGAACCAGAGGCAGAAGTAGAGATTAAAGACAGAGAAATTAAAGTAGATTTGGAAATGCCTTTGATAGTCTCTTATGGTGAGACAACAGGAAGGCAAACAAGCCATAAGCTTTCTGTTAGCTCAAGATTGGGCAGGTTTTATGATATTGCAAAGAAGATTTATGAGGAAGAAGAAAAGAAATTGTTTTTAGAAAATTATGCTGTTGATTTTTTAAGGCTTTATGCCCCGGTTGATGGAAGTGAAATTGGATGCTCTCCAAAAGTTTGGCTTGTTGAAGATGTTAGAGAAGATTTAGTCACTGCTTTGGAGGCAAATGTTCCTGCAATGAAAGTTAAAGGTAATTATTATTTTCTTGGAAAAGATGGGAAGTATTTTGTCCAAGATATTGGGGAAGATGTAGGTGGAGAAGGAGAGAGTGTTAACTTTTTATATTTAAGAGATTGGCCTATGAAAATAGAGGTTTGGCCTTCTGAAGAAGGGATTTTGTTAGCAGAGCCTGTTGGTTTGCAAGAAGGTCTTGGTGTTTTAGGTTTTTGCTATGTTCCATATCATTTTGTTTATGATGTTGCTTATCCTGTTCTTATACAGATTTATGATTCTGAAGAGATGTTTCAGTTTCCAATAGGGGTTGTTATAGATAAAAACAAGCCAAGAGAGGCTTTGGATGTTGAGGGTTTGCCTAATGTTGTTCCAGAATTATGTCAGCATAAGCTAACAGAAATGAGTGTTTATACTTATGATAGTAAATTAGATCCGCTTGAAGCTCAGATTAAATTTAAGTGCTTTGACACAACCTGTTATATTGGAAATACAGAGATTTTTGGAGGAGATGCTGTTTTAACTTCTGAGTTTCCGCAGTGTGTTAATGGATTTATATTAGCAAGTTCTGAAGGCTATAAATCTCAGAAATATCTAATTTCAACCCTTAGAAATGGTACAGCATTTATAGTTTTAGATAAAAAATATAAACTTAATTTAGAGGTTCAGAAAGCATATAAAAAGTTGACAGAAGACTATGCAGTTCTTACTTTTGTCAAAGATGAAGAAACAGTTACTGTAGTTTATCCAGAACAACAAGAAGTTGAACTAACTGAAGGGGAGTATGAAATCAAGGTTTATGTTTATACTGATTCAATTATTAATCTCCAAGGAAGTTTAACTGAAAAGTGTGTTGATGTTCCTAAATCTGGAATTTTTGGAATTTTTGGAGCGAGTGAGAAAAAGTGTTTCACATTAGAGATTCCTGACCAGATTGTGAGCTTTGCGGTTTCAGGAGGAGGAACTCAAAAGCACTATGTTACTGAATCTGAATTGCAAACAGGAAATTTAATTATTAATTCAGAAAATTTTGGGGTTCCTAACAATGTAGAAGACTTGCAAATTAATTATAATAATGTTGAAATAAATCAGTTGGGCGTAGAATTTGGATAAAATGGCGCTAAATAAAAATATAGAAACAGAGAGTTTGTTTTTTGTATTAGTGGTGGGTTTGATATTTATGAGTCTTTCAATTGCAGATGCCCAGGTGGGAGATTATCAGGTTATAGGAAATTCTATTAATACACAATATTATAGCCCAGGTTCTTTTAGTGGAGTAGATTATACTTCTCCGAGTATTTATTGGCCTGGATTTGATAAAGAGGTTTGCAGGGAAAGACAAGATTTTATTGTTCAAGTAGCTCCTGGAGGATGTGAGCCAGCTGTTGTAAGGTCTGATTTGTTAGAAGAGCGAAATGTCCCTGTTTTTTGTAAAATAATGCTTATACAGACAAATCCTTTAATTGATGTTTCAAGAGTCAAGTCAATTACATTTCCAGGAGAAAGACCTGAAGGGGTTGCGGGAATAACCTACTTTCCTCCAAGATTTGATCTGAGACAGACTAGAGATTTAGCAGATACACCTATAGATGATAATATGGGCTATTTTGTCGTTAATTTAAAAAGACAAGATTCTGAAGATGATATGCCTGACTGGGTGGGTGGAAACTTAACAGCTGTGATTGATTATGATGTTGAAGGGGCATTAGGAATTGGAAGAACAAGCTTTTATGTTTCTGAATTAAGCAGTGAGGACTGGTTAAGATACTATAAACAATATAGTTTTTGGAATGGAAAAGGTTACATTAAGACAGAATCTATTGAGAGTGATAGGGTTAGTGTTTCTGTTTATAGGGATTTTGATTCTAAGATGTCTTCTGTTACACTGAAAAAAGGAGAAACTTCTAGCCCTATTTATTTGGGAGGTTTTTATTGTGCAGCAGGATTAAAAGTTAAAGTAGAGGATATTATGGCTCCTGTTGAGGCTGCTTTGTTACAAGTTGATGACCAGCAGATTTGGGTTGCTAAAGGAGACAGAATATTAGATAATAAGTGTCTTATAGAAGATGTTGATGCTTATGCTGGAGGTGGGAAAGTTAGTGTAAGCTGTTCTGTTCAAGATGGCAGGTTTGATTTAAGATTAAATCCTGGAAAAATTACTTTGGAGATAGATGGCAATCAGGTAGATTATAGGATTGGGGAGGAGATTATAGAAGGAGAAAATATTTATCTTGGTTATGTTGGAACTTGGGGAAAAGAAGATAAGAAAAAAGAATTTGCTGTTTTTGTTTCTGATCCTTGGGCTGGAAGCGAATCAGGCTTTGCTTATAGGGGGGTTTATTCTATTGTTGAGGAGGTTATTACTAAAGAAAACGCTGATTCAGAATTTAGTGCTTTACAAGATAAAATTAAAGATAAAATCCTCAGAGAGTATTCAATGAGAGTTAGGGATAGTGGAAGAAAGATGACAAAAGAGTATATTTCAGTGATTGAGGGAAATTCAGAGGGCAGTATTGGGAGCTATATTATAAATAATAACGATGTTAAGGCAAGTAAAACTTATAAAATTAAATTATCAGAAGTAACTGTGATTAAAAATAAAGAATGGGAAGAAGATGAACCATCTTATGAATATTATAAAGAGGCAATTAAAAATTATAGGGATTTGGTTGATTTTTATCCTTATGATAAAAGAATAGATGATGATTATTTTGAGCCGTATGCTGCTGAAGCCTTATATCTGGCTGCAAGTTTGGCAAAAGAGTTTAATATGTCTGAAGACAGAGAAGAGTTTTTGAGTAGGCTTTATAAGGAATATCCTGATTCTGCATGGACAAGAAAAGCTGAAAGTGATAAACAGAGGCTTTTGAAATATGATTCGAGTGAGGCAAAAGCTGTAGTTAATTTAAGAGACAGGGGGCATTTTATTGACTTGCTTGATTTTAAAAAGCCAACAGAAGAGGAGTTGAGTGTTGATTTGTTGATAGATGGAAAAAGTGAGAGAGTTGGATTAGATGGTATTTTAGATTTAAAAGATAAAGCTTCATTACAAGTGCTTGAGATTGATGATAATGATGTTAAGTTAAGCTTTACAAAACCTAGTTCTGGGACAGCTGGTTTTATTTCCCGCTCTACTACCTTAGATTTAGATAAAAATCAACAAACAGTTTTTGAAGATATTACTGTCAGGCTTGTGAATATTAATATGAAAAAGCAGGCTAAACTAGTTTTAGATTCTGAAGTAAGAGGACCTAGAGCATATGCTAATTTTAGCTTTAAAATAGGTATAGAAAAAAGAGGTATAAAGTTAAGTCCAGAGAAAACAGAAGAAATGATGGTGAATATTCAGGAGAGTATAGAGCAGTGGGGAGAGGTCAATGAAAAGCTTGGAAAAGTTGTAAAAGGTCTGAAAGGAGCTTGTTTTGCAACTTCTGCAATTCTAATGGCTAAAAATATGTTTGAAGGATTTAGTGGAAAATCTCTGGCAAGAAAGGAGATTATGACCAAAGCTGGAGGGTGGAATGATTATTGTGAGAAAATTGTTTCAAGTGGAGAGCAGGCTATGAATGGAGAGGTTTATAGTAGCGTCCAAAAGTGTTTACTTGGCCATAATTCTAATATTGAGAAAGATATTGGAATTTACGCTAATTATATTGAAGAAACTAATGATAAGTTAGAGCAAGCAAGACAAGGGCTAGTAAATAATACTAATATTTTGGATTTTGAAGGACAGGTTACTGATAGACTGGAAATGGAAAGAAGATTTAAAGAGGAGATTAGAAAAGAGTGTTATACTTGGGGGAATATAGAGCTCCCAAAAAAAGGAGATGAATCTATGGGTAATCTTAATAAAGATTTTTGTGAATGGGGAAGTTTTGAAGATATGAAAGATATTAGCACTTTATATAGCACCTTAAATAATCCTGGGGCGAGCAAGGTTTTAAAAGATGCAACTAAAACAGATTTAGCAAAAACAGCTTTAAATGCTCAGAATTATCATGACTGGGAAGAAGCTAGAGTTGCTGCTGAAGAAGAAGCAAAAAATAAGGGTTTAGGAGTTAGGGCAACACTTTTAGATGGAGATAGAATAACTCTTGCAAATATAAAAACCTTGACTAATACAGATATTTCTACAAAGTATTCTGTTTTTGGGAGCGAAGATGATATACTTAAGACAGGAAATAAAGTTATGAGGGTGTTTATACCTGCTTCTGAATCTTTTCAGGCAACAAGTTTTACAGCAATATCTGATGTGAAAAATGCGTACACAATTGTTAAACTTAAAGAGGATGATAAGGGGATTTACAGTTTTGAAAAAGCTTATACAATTGATGGTAAAACCAATAATGCAATTGATAAAGATGTTAAAGACTATTTAGGGTTGAAAAAAGCAACCCAGTTTAAAGAGTCAAATGCTAAAGCATATGAGAACAAGATGGCTAATCCTGGAAAACTGCAAGTCAAGTATTTTGATAGAGCGCCTTATAAAGGGTTGCCTGCAGAGGTTCCGTTTGATGTTAATAATGGATGGTATGTTAAAATGGAGTATATTTTATCAGGCTTTGGCAAGCCTTATGATGAGTCTGGAAGAGCAGTTAATTATTATATTTGTAATGTAGGAGGAAATGGAGTAATAGAGTTTAAACAAAAAGGAGATGATATTTGCAGATATTATAATGGAATAAGTGAGGAATTAGGTTTTCCTGGAATGGATGCAGGAAAATCAAGAGAACTAGTAGGAAGAGCTAAGCAGGCACTTGTAGAAGCTTCAAGATATTATGGAAAGGAAGATGCAATTATTAATGGCAGAAAATTCAGTACTGGGATTTCTTTTGGTGGAGAAGCTGGAAGATGTTCTGATTTTATGTCACCATCAGATTGTAATATAATGTTTAATGTTTGTGATCCTGTAATCTGTCCTTCTTCAAGATGTGATTTAGGAGGAGAGTTTCCTGTTGATAATGTAATACAAACAGGGATTATTGGAAGCCTGGTTTTATGCTTGCCTAATTTTAAAGAAGGGATTTATATTCCTGTTTGTTTATCAGGAGTGCATGCAGGAATTGACTCTTATCTTTCTATTTTAAAAGCACACAGGGATTGTTTAAATGAGAGTCTGGAAACAGGGAGACATATTGGGATTTGTGATGAAATAAAGAGTATTTACTTATGTGAGTTCTTTTGGAAGCAACTAGTTCCTTTCGCGGATATTATAATACCGAGATTAATTGAGAGTTTCTTTAGCCAAGGTGTTAGGGGAGGAGGAGAATATTTGACTGTCCAGAGTGCCTGGGACAATACCCAAAGTGCAATTGATTATTTTAAGAATGATTATGCCATCAATTCTATGGAGGCCTTTACTCACCGTTCAACTGAAGAAGCTGGAACTGAAATTTGTAAGAGTTTTGTCTCTACAACATATCCTACTGATTTTGACTTATTGACAGAACCAGATTCTCCAGTGCAGTATCATGCTTGGTTTGATGAAAATGTCTTGACAACTGCAACCCCCTATCCGACTTCCCATTATAAAGTTTATTACCATATTTATGCTGGAAACGATAGAGGAGCTTATTATGTTGTTTATTTGAAAGACATTCCTGATGAACTAGCTTCTGTTTATGTTTATACTTCTGAAACTTATGTTGTTGATAGAGGATATCTTGCTAAAGGAGCACATGTAGATGAAGCAAGAGACTTTATTGCCCCTTCTGGCTATAAGCAATTATGTTTGAATATAAACGGGCAGGATGAGTGTGATTTTGGAAAAGTTTCAACTTCCTTTGCAATTAATTATATTTCAGACCAGTATGCAAAAGAACAAGCTGAGCAGCAGATAACTACAAGTAGAGAGTGTGTTGCAGGAACTCCTTCTTTATTGTCATTGGCTCAGCCTAACTTGCAGGCAGGAGCAGAAGAGTTTGCTGAGCCAGAATTGTATAATCAGGGGATTGTTAGAGTGTGTTCTACTTATAACCCTGGAAAGCAGGTAAGTGCAAAAGAGGAGTATGACACTACAAACTCTACATATGATAGATGGAAAGAGGTAGGCTATTGTGATGACCCCTTATTAAAATGCTGGTTAGATACAGATTCTGTTAAGAATGTTATTCAAAATAAAGAAATTGAAACACAGGTTCTTCATGAGGTTGATACAAGTGTTATTGGAGCTAAGGATTATTTGACTCCTAAAAGAAGCAGAGAGATTGCTAGTGATGCTGAAGAGTTTATTGAAAACATAGCTGGGAAAATTAAAAAAGGAGAGACTAGAAAAGAAGTAATTGAAAATGAAATTAAAACAACTGTTGAAGAGCTTGATGAATTAGCTTATTTGGCTCCAAGTAGTTCTCACAGAGCAAGAGGATTTCTGTTATTAGGAAGATTATACGGAGAGATTGTTAAAATAATAAAGCCTGAAACTAGTGACAACAGAGGAGCAGTTATAACTTCTGGAGGGGGGGCTGCAGAAAAACCAGTGCCAGAAGGGGGAACAGAAACTGCAGAAAATCCTGTTGAAAAACCTGAAGAAAAAATTATAGTAGGAACAACTGAATGGACAGATAGTATGTTAGAAGAGGATGTTGTTATTTCTATGAAAAAATTAAATCCATATGCAGAGTCTCTTTATAAATATGAAAAAGGGAAATGGTATAATAGATCTCAAGATGGAAGTTGGATTCTTGAAGAAGGGGACCTTAAGGAACTGGGCTATCTAAAAGGGGTAGGCAAACTTGTTGAACTAACTACTTTTTTAGGAGGTTATATTAAAGTAGAAAAAATAACAATAATGAATATTGGCAATACAGATAAAGAAATGCTTGAAAAAGTTCTTAATATTCTAAAAAAATAACTTTCTAGTTCTAAAAATGCGGGGAGAAGGATTCGAACCTTCGTAGGCACTAAGCCAATGCGGCCTAAACGCATTCCGTTTGTCCACTCCGGCATCCCCGCATACTAAGGGAATAAGTAAGATTGATATAAAAAACTAACTATCCAGTGTATTCTTTTATGAATTCAGCTATTCTTTTAATATGTGGTTTTTTTAAATCAGAATTTAATTTTTTCCATATCTGGCTTGGGTGAATCGAAACTAGACAAGGAGTTTCATTATAAAAAAGGACAGTTTTTAGTTCTGTTATTTTGTGCTTCTTGCGTTCTTCTGGGAAGATATATTTATAGGGTCTTGCACCAAATATGACTATTGCTTTTGGTTCAAATTCTTCAACTTGCTGTTTGAAAATACTCAGGCAGTTTCTGTATTGTTCAGGACTTGGTCTATGGTCTTGTAGGAGAAGGCATTTGAAAAAGTTTGTAATATAAACATCTGGCAAATCAAGTCCTGCTTGTTCTAATATTTTATCTAAAATTCTTCCTGTAGCTGAGTGCATAAGTGCATCTAGGCTCCCTCCAAAATATTCTGTAATTCTTATGTCTGGGCGGTGCAGAACAATAAGGAGCTTAGTTAGGTCAGCATTTTCTCCTTTAAAACCATAATTAAAATTAGAAGCTTCTTTACATAAATTGCATTTTTTCATTAACTAATCTCTATTAAATTACTTAAAAGAATTATTGTAGTTGGTTATATAATAATAAAAGAAAAAATTTATTTCTTTTTCTTGCCTTTTTGGACCCTAGATTCTGCTTCTTTAATCTTAATTTTATCTTCTAGATGAAGTTTTTCTAGTAGTTCTTTATAGCGGTTTCTTATTGTGACTTCTGTGATTCCTGCAACATCTGCTACTTCTCTTTGTGTTTTTTTCTCATTGTTAAGAAGTGCAGCAACATATAATGCAGCTGCAGCAATTCCTGCAGGTCCTCTGCCAGATGTTAATTCTGAAATTTCAGCTTTTTTTAAGATTTTTAAAGCATCGTTTTGTGTTTTTGGTGACAGATGCAAAATACTGCCAAATCTGCTTATGTAGTCTTTTGGCGAACTTGGGGTAACTTTTATACCTAGTTTTCTTATAATGAAACGGTATGTCCTTCCAATTTCTTTTCTTTCTACATCACTGGCATTGGAAATTTCATCTAAAGTTCTTGGGATATCGTAACTTCTGCAAGCTGAATAAATACAAGCAGCTATAACAGATTCCATGCTTCTTCCACGGACAAGGCCTCTTTGCAATACAAAATTGTATATTCTAGAGGCTTCATCTCTGACTACTGTTGGCAGGTTTAAGAATGAAGCAACTCTCCTTAACTCTGCCATTGCTAATCTTAGGTTTCTTTCTATACTTGTGGAAACTCTTTCCTGCCATTTCTTTAATCTTAAGAATTTTCTTGTTGCTCCGCTTTCTAGTTTGTAGATATCAGAAATCTCCCCAACATTAGTTGTAAGACCTTTGTCAAATTTTTGCATACTTAATGGAGCACCTCCCCTGCCTTTTTTCTCTCCTGACTCTGATTTGCCGTACATTTCTTGGCCAGTATCAACCATTTTTTCTTCTACTACTAGTCCACAGTCGTTACAAATTACTTCTCCTTTTTGTTCATCATAAACTAGGTTTATACTTCCACATTCAGGACATCTTTTTATAAAAGCCATTTGATTTTAGATAAATTTATAAATCTTATGGTAGAGAAAGCTTTATAAAGCTTTCGGTTGACTTTAAGAGATAATTATATAAATTATGTTGTTCTTTTATGCGTATGAAAAAAAAGAGTAAACTTAGAACCCTTTTAGTTAGGGTGGGTGGAGTTACTGCAATAGGTTTTGCATCGTTTCTTTTTGTATATCAGTATATAGCACCTAGTCAACTTTCTGGAGTTGTTGCTAAGGAATCTGGTTTTATTAAACTTTATAGAAGATTTAGAGAAGATCCTACAATTGAAAATGCACTTATTTTTGATAGTGCTTGTGAAGAATATTTAACTACAATGTATTTAACTAGCCTTCAGTGTTCTAGGGTTCAGAGGAAGAGCTTATGGCAAAATGATTTTTTGAGAGATCCAAATTCAATCATTCAGAATTTAAAAAAAGTAGATTATAATGTAGATGTTCTTAAGGTGCTGGAAGAATTAGCAAGGGATAGAAGTGAGTTAAGTCAGATGATTAGAGAAAACCCTTATGATGAACAAGTACGGGCAAGAATGGTTAAAATATGGGGACCTAAAATGAAGGAATATATAGATGCTAGAACAAATTAAGCTGTTTTTTCTTCTTTTTCTTCAATTAAAACAGCTTGTACACAGCCTTCTTGGCTTGGACGGTTGGTTATTCTAGCTTTTCCTGCTTCTGTTTCTATTAATGCTCCTTTTAGAAGAATGTTTTGTCTGGCTAAGAACCTGTTTGAAGGAGTTTCAAGAACATTTTTTATCTTAGTTTTTTTTGCTTTTTTTGCCTTTTGGTTAAGTATATTAGCTTCATCTGTAGAAAGTAAGACTATTTTTGTTTTACCTCCCCTCATTCTAATCTCTTTTCTTTTAAGAGGTTTAAGTTTCACTACTCTTACTTTTCCTTTTTTCTCATAGAGCTTTTTCTTTCTCTGTTTTTTATATCTTCCTCCAGATATTTTTCTTCCTTTTCTCATGAAATTTTTGAGAAAAATTTCTATTTAAACCTTTCTAATGAATTTTTCTTTTTAGAAAATATATTCTTTACTAGAGAAAACTTTAAAAACTAATTTATCAAAGCTTTGATATGGTTAATGGTATAGAAAGGCCTCTTGACCTTTTGAACAATTCAAAAGGAAAGGAAGTTTTTGTGCAATTGAAAAGCGATAGGCAGTTAGTTGGAACACTTTTAGCATTTGATATACATATCAATGTAGTGATGGATAATGCAAAAGAGATGTCTGGAGGGAGCGTTAAGAGAAATATAGGGTTAACTTTTTTAAGGGGAGACACAATAATATTTATTTCTCCAGCATCAACAATAGCTACAGAAAAGAGGCTAGTAGAAAGTACGGAAATTGGGAAGAAAGAGTAAGATTTTCTTAGAAAATGTTATTTTAAACCTCTATTTTATCTAAGTCTTCTGCTATCTCTGTTTTAGGAAAGATTTTTCTAGCTTGTTTTAATAGTATTTTTTCGTTTTTTTGATATCTCTGGCTTATATGGGTTAAGATAAGTTTTTTAACTTTAGATTTTTTTGCAATTATTGCTGCTTGTGCTGCAGTAAGATGTTTATACTCTTTTGCGAGTTGTTTTTCTTCATTTGCATAGGTTGCTTCTGCTATAAGTAAATCTGCATTTTTAGCTGCTTTGTAACAGTTTTCAGTTAAAGCTGTATCTAGAATTATTGTTATTTTCTTTCCTTTTTCTTTATAAGTTATGTATTTTGCTTTGATTATCTTTCCTTTATATTTTATATTTTTTCCTTGTTGTAGCTTAGATAATAGAGGAGAGGGGGGAATTTTCAATTTTTTTAGTTTTTTCTTATCAATTCTTATTTTATCTTTTTCTACAAAAGAGTAAGCATTGCAGGGAGGACCGTGTTTTAGAGAAAAGGCTTCAATGTAAAAATCAGATGTTTCAAGAAATTTTCCTGAAACATTACTAACTTCTATCTTAAATTTAAGTACAGGAATAAATGGTCTGATTAATTGTTTAATGAAAATCTTTGTTTTTTTAGGGCCATAAATATACATTTTTTTATTATAATTGCTAAGTACAAGTGTTTGAAACAAACCCGGTAGTCCGAGAACATGATCTCCGTGCCAGTGGCTTATTAGTATTCTATTAACTTTTCCTGGATTAATTTTAGCTTTTCTGAACTGTCTTTGTGTGCCCTCGCCACAATCTATTAAAATATTTTCATTTTTGTATTGCAAAAGCATGGCTGTATGGTTTCTTTTGGCTGTTGGTATAGCTTGACTTGTTCCTAAGAAGATTAGTGGTATTTTCATGGATTTTTAAGGTGAAAAGGGGTTTTAAGGTTTTCTTTTTGCTAAGATTTAAATATAATTATTTTCTCTTATTTTTATGCCTCTGTAGCTCAGTTGGATAGAGCACTTGCCTTCTAAGCAAGGGGTCGCAGGTTCGAATCCTGTCAGAGGCATTAGTCTATAATAATTGTTATATCCAGTCTATCCACACCTCTAATTTTTTCTTTAGTTATACGTGCAATAAGTTTATTTTCTGTATTATACAGCTCAAGATATTCTCTCCTTTCTGATTGAGCTCTCTTTATAGTTATAGGAGCGTCTATTTCACACTTTCTTAGGTAAATGAAATCAGACATACATTCAGTATAGTCTTTACAATATCTATACTGCTGTCCAGAAGTTAGTTTTCCGGTTGCTATATTATCAAAGTTATAATTTACTTCGCAATCACTCCAAGATCCACAAATAAAACCAGGCAGGCAGTCTTTTTCTGTAGTTTTTATAGTGTATTTTCTTAAATCTTCTACAGTTTTGATTGGCATTTCGGGGTCAGTTGCCTCTCCTTTTGAAGTCCAAGAATAAAGACTGAGTTCTTGTTCATTATTTGCCTTAAGAATATTCCTGATTTCTTGTTCATCTAGATAATTAACTTTTCCTATACTAAATAAAGATTCTCTGCTATATCTGCCGTCTTGCCAGTGGATAAAAGGATTTAAGAGTATAGAAGTATTTTGGATTTCCCCTATAAGATTCCTTAAATCTTTTTTATAAACGAAATCTCCAACATTAAATCGTGAATAAAAGTAAAAGAAGATTAAACCTAGAATAATAATAACAAGAAGAATCCCAAGAATAATGAAGAACTTCTGTGTTGGTTTTATTTTTTTGGCTCTTATTTCTGGTCTTTTGATCCTCCTCTTAAGCTTGAGTACTCTATAAATTTTATAAAGAATATATATTAATAGGATTATTAATAGGATTAGTATGGAATACAAGAGTCGCCTTCTTGTTTGGGCTGTTATAGGACTTTCAGTAGGGCAAGACCAAGGACAGGGGCCTCCACAATCTATTCCTTTTTCTCCTTGATTTTGGATTCCATCAGAGCATGTTGGGCATGGTGGGCAAGGGCCTCCACAATCTACTAATAATTCACATGCTCCGTCATGGCAATTTTTTATACCATCGTCGCAATTTGGGTCTTCAGTATAATAACATTCTTGGATTTCTGTTTTTTCTCTGTCACTTGGGTCACATCTATTAACATCAAAACAGATTCTAGTTTGAAATCCGCAAAATTTTTCATCCCATTTCTTTAATAAACATTTCTCTTTGGCTTCCCTGTATTCTTCTCCAGATAGGATTCCTTCTGTTAGGGACTCTTCTACATTACGGCATGTTTCCCAATCTCCGCAAGCCCATTTTTTAGTACATACTGCTGCTCCGCCTCCTCCTCCACCTCCAGAAACACCAGGACATTCTACATAGCCCACAATTATAGTCCATTCAACAGAGTCATTTAGTAAACCATCAGTTATCTCTGCTTTAACTCTATGAAGTCCAGAAACTTCACAGCCAAAAGTATATGAAAATTCGTCAGTAGAAGAGCCAGAATCATATTCCTTGAAAATATTGTCAACATACCAGTATGCATCAGGTATTGTTCCATCAGCATCATATTTTGATATGTTGAAGTATAAACCAGTAGTTCCAGAAACAAGGAAATTTAGACTTGTAGGATAATAAGAAGTGATGTTTGGTGCTCTGTTAGCATTTGTGACAGTTAGACTAAAGTCTTGAGTAGCACCTTTATTGCTTCCGTCTTCTCCGCACAGACTTATATTTGGATGCGGATTAATTAGTCCAGTATCAGTAACATTAACAGTAATATTATACACTCCGATTTGGCTTTCATTAGGGGTAAAATTCATTATTCCATAAGAGCTTATATTGAATAGATTTACATTGGCTCCTGTAGAATTTATAATTGTAATATTGAATGTCAAGTTTCCAGAATCTTGATTGCCGCTTTCAGTGTCTGTTGCTGGAGCTTTCATATAAAAAGTAGAGTCTGCTCCTGATGTCCAGACTGTCTGAACACTTATATTTGGAATAGAAGGTGCATTATTTATTTCTATGACTGTTATGTTTATCCATTGGGAGTCAGCATACTGGCTATCTCTTGTAAGAATATATTCTGTATAAGTTTTAGAGCCAGCATTTGCTCCTCCAGCATGTGTTTTACTTAAGGTTCCTGAAAATAACCTATAGGTTTTTGCTGTTGAGTTAACAGTTGATATAAATTCACTATAAAACGGGATTTTTGGGGAAATACTGCAGGTAAGACTATCTCCATCTATATCTGTTATATTAAAATAATAAGATAAGGAGCTTGCTTCGCAGGTATAAATTTCAGGGCCTATATAATTTATTGATGGAGGAGAGTTGGGCACGTAGATATAAAAAGTAACATTCTCATTATCTACATCATTGTCACTATCATTTACAAATACAAGCAGTTTATTTGACCATCTTACAGCATCAATTGTTGTATTTGGTGTAAAAAAGACAGTATTGTTCACAGTTATGTTGTTACTTAAGTCAATGAGAGAGTACCACCAACTATCAACTGCAAGATTTGATGAAACATTTAAGTCTATTGTGTAATTAGGGTCTCCTATGCTAAAATTGTAGGTTATATTTTCTGGACTTGCTATTGACAAATTAGAGATTTCCACAGAAATGTTCATAGTTACTTGTTGAGCTGTTGCTCTGCCTGTAATTGATCTTTTTGTTAGAGTTACTATTGTATTTGTTATTAGACATAACAATATAAGCCCTAAGATTAAAAATACCCACTCTTTTTTCATTTTATAAACAGCTAATATGCTTCCTCCCATAATTATTAATATTAGTTTTTTTAAATGCACCCCTTTTTCTATTTTTATAAATAACAAGTATGATTGCTCCTGCAGCTGCTATTGCTAAAATTATTAGTACTAGTCCTCCTAACCCAATTCCTTTACGTATAACAACAACTGGAATGTTGTGCTCTATGCTACTTCCTAAACCAAATTCTCCTGTTTCTTCTACTGTGGTTAAGATTAATTTTACATTATAATTATATATTTTTGTCTTGTTTGGGATGCTCACCCTTAAATTTACTTGTTTTTTAGTTCCAAAAGGAATAAAATAAGTATTACTTGAATCTGTTAGTCTTGCTATTTCAAAACCTTCTGATATTGTGATTTTTGCAGTGATATCATTTTCTCCTACTAAGTTTTGTAAGGTGATATGCGTATTTCTTGTTTCTCCTGGCAATAGCTCTAAAGGATTGTCTTTCCAGTAAGTAGAAGAAACTGCAAAAGCATAAACATAGTTGCTTAATAATATAATAAGTATTAAACTTACTATTTTTTTATTTATTTTTAATATTTTAAAATTCATTTTTTATACCTTCTTTGATTTTTTTGTTGCTCTTGAGTAAATTGTCCAGATGTTTCTTTGGTCTCTGTTGAGCAGTTTTCCTATCTCGCAATATTTTAATTGTTTTTGCTTTAAATATAGTGTAACAGATTCCAATATAGTTAATTTTTTATTTTTGAATATTGAGAGAGGAAAGGAGCTTTTTGTTTTTCTGATTTTTATCTTTTCTTTTTGTTTTTTCTTGGCTTTGTTATAGGCAGTCCATATTGTTCTGTCGTCTCTGTTTAATAATTCAGCAATCTCATGGTAGTTCATTTCAAGATTTTCTTTCATGTATTTTGTTATTGCTTCTAAACACCCTAGTTTTTTTGAGAATATTGTTATTGGTATTTCTTTTCTTGTTTCAAATAATTTATTTATTTCTTTGTTGTCTAGTTTATATTTCTCTTTAAATTCATTAAGTATTAAGTTCAGCGAACTGATTAATTCATTATTTGTTGTTTTTTTGCTTTTCTTTTTTTTGCTTTTCTTTTTTGTTATTTTCTTTATAGCTAGTGCTGCTAGTAAGATTCTTATGGTCCAGGCTCCTGATTCAGCTGTAGAGTATGGCTGGGTTGTAAGTTCAGAGCCAACAACTCTTAGGCAAATATA
>Ga0315550_1000042_pt1 | contig 71012 bp, 58 predicted proteins | sample SalMarSW160190MG_2_FD_203100 | JGI IMG/M metagenome (GOLD analysis project Ga0315550, IMG submission 203100) | Salt marsh sediment microbial communities from the Plum Island Ecosystem LTER, Massachusetts, United States - Salt Marsh Sediment SW1601-90 ...
TAGGTCTATAGAAGAGATAAACGAACAGCTGTTAGTCATCAGAAAAAAAGCTGTTAGGATAGTTTTAGCTGCTTTACGCTTAGAAAAAAGAACTAAAAGAAAAGAAGAATAAAACTTAGTTCTCTAAGTTTTAATCACAATCTACTAATGCTGTAGCTTCAGTTGACCCGTTTACAACATCAAACTGGCTGTTATATAGGTCTGCATAGAATCCACATTGTGCTAGTAACTCTTTGTGAGTTCCTTGTTCGATAATATCCCCTTCATTCATGACCAAGATGAGGTCTGCATTACGAATAGTTGAAAGTCTATGTGCTATCACAAAACTTGTTCTATTCTTCATGAGTTTATCCATAGCTTTTTGGATGAGTATCTCTGTTCTTGTATCAACTGAACTTGTCGCTTCGTCGAGAATAAGTATTGGCGGATTAGCTAAAACTGCTCTTGCAATTGTTAAAAGTTGTTTCTGTCCTTCAGATATGTTAGTAACTTCTTCGTTAATTTCCATATGGTACCCACCTGGAAGAGTATCAACAAATTGGTTTACATAAGCTGCTTCAGCTGCCATGACTACTTCTGCATCATTAGCTTCAGGTCGCCCATAACGAATGTTTTCCAGGATAGAACCATTGAACAACCAGGTATCTTGGAGTACCATCCCGAACATATTTCGCAAATCGGCACGAGTGAAATCATAGATATTGTTCCCATCAACAAAGATAGCTCCTTCATTAACATCATAGAATCTCATAAGAAGTTTAACCATAGTTGTCTTCCCAGCGCCAGTGGGACCAACTATTGCAATCTTCTGTCCTGGTTTGGCTTCAGCTGAGAAGTTGTGTATAATGATTTTCTCAGGATCATAACCAAATTTAACGTTCTTGAATTCAACGTGTCCTTGTATTTTCTCTAATTTCACCGGTTTTTCTGTTTCTGCTACCTCTTCTGATTCTTCTATAAAGTTGAATACTCTTTCAGCTGCTGCAGCTGTTTGTTGCAGAACATTAGAGACATTAGCTAACTGTGCTATAGGTTGAGTGAATGTTCTAACGTATTGGATGAATGCTTGAATATCACCAACACTCAATAAGTCTTTAATTGATAACCATCCACCTAATATGGCAATGCCTACATAACCTAAATTCCCAACAAAGTTCATGATAGGCATCATCAATCCAGAATAAAATTGGGATTTCCAGAAAGCTTGATACAAAGTGGTGTTATATTTCTCAAATTCTCTTTGACTTCGTTCTTCACCATTGAAAGCTTTCATTACTACATGGCCACCAAACATTTCTTCCACATGGCTATTTACATGCCCCAAGTACTCTTGTCGTTGATTGAAATGTTTCTGAGATTTTTTCACTATAAATCCTACTACTCCTGCAGATATTGGAATTATTACTAAGGCTAGAAGTGTCATCTGCCAGCTAATGGTGAACATCATAATCATCACACCTACGACAGTGATCACAGAAGTGATTATTTGTGTTATACTTTGACTAAGAGTTTGGTTAATTAAATCAACATCGTTTGTTATCCATGAAAGGACTTCACCTTGTGTTGTCTTATCATAGAATTTCAGTTCCATTTTGTTAATCTTTTCTGCAATATCTTTTCTGAATCGATAAGCAATATTAGTTGATACATTAGCCATAATCCAACCTTGGATATACGTAAGTAGAGAGGCTCCAATATAGAGAGCAAGAACTATGTACAATAATTTGCTTATTGCAACGAAGTCTACCTCTCCTGTTCCTTGAATTGTCGCTATTAATCCATTGAATAATTCTGTGGTAGCATCACCAAGAATTCTTGGACCAAAGATATTCGCTGCTGTTGAAGCAGATGCAATGATTATTGCTATGAGAATTACTATCTTGTATCTGCCAAGATATTTGATGAGTTTCTTCATTGTTCCTGTGAAATCAGTAGCTTTATCTCCTTTCATCATTGCTCCCATTGGACCTCTCGATCTACCTCTGGGTCTTCCTCCGGCTGCTCTAGGACCTGGTCCGTGACTCATAATGTTTCCTCCAGTTCAAGTTGTGAGATAGCTATCTCCCGGTAAATAGGACAATCTCTCATTAATTCATCATGTGTTCCTTTTCCAACCATTTTACCTTCATCTAAAACGATAATCTGTTCAGCATTTTTTATGGTTGAAACTCTTTGAGTTATGATAAATAATGTGCTATCTCCAGTTTTAGTTTGGAGAGCTTTTCGTAGTGCTGCATCTGTTTTGAAATCTAATTGTGAGAAACTATCATCGAAGATATAGATGGGAGGTTTCTTAACCAGAGCTCTTGCGATTGAAAGTCGCTGCTTCTGCCCACCAGAAACATTCGTTCCCCCTTGTGCGATTTCACTCTCTAACCCTTCTTCCTTTGCAGAAACGAAGTCAGATGCTTGTGCTATTACTAGAGCTTCCTGTACTTCCTGCTCAGTTGCATTTTCATCCGCAAACAACATATTCGTTTCAATAGTTCCTGAAAATAACGTACTTTTTTGTGGTATGTAACCAATCTTGTCTCGAAGATCATGTTGTTTTACATCTCTAATATCTATTCCATCTATCAATATCGACCCTGAGGAAACTTCGTAAAATCGTGGAATTAGATTAATAATAGAGGTTTTACCTGAGCCTGTGGGACCAATAAAAGCAGTGGTTTCTCCAGGTTTAGCAGTGAATGTTATATTATTGACTACATTTTTCTTAGCTTTTGGATAGGCAAAAGAGACATCACGAAACTCAACTGAACCTTTAAATGGCTCTGAAAACTTCTTCGGTTCAGTTGGATCTTTTATTACTGGTTCTGTTCTGATTACTTCAGATACTCTATTTCCAGCTACAAATGCTCGAGGTAAAGTTATGAACATCATTGTTAACATAAGGAAAGAGAACACTATTCGCATTGCGTATTGCATGAAAGCCATCATATCTCCTACCTGCATTGCTGCATCAGCTACTTGATGAGCTCCTACCCAAATGATCGCTACAGTCAAACCATTCATGATAACCATCATCAGTGGCATCATTATTACAAAGACTCTTGTAACAAACAGTGTAACTGCTGTGATATCTAGATTTGCTTTATCAAATCGTTGTTCCTCATGTTTTTCCATGTTGAACGCTCGAATTACTAGCATACCTGATAAACTCTCTCTTGCTACGAGATTCAGTTTATCCGTAAGTTTTTGTATAATCTTAAATTTAGGAAATGCGATAAAGAACACTACTATGATAAGTACCATGAGTACTGCTACCGTTAACCCTATTAACCACCACATTGATCTGCTTTTTGCCAGAGCGTGAATGATACCCCCTATCCCTAATATTGGCGCGTAAAACACTAATCTCAAAATCATGTACATGGCCATCTGAATTTGTGTGATATCGTTAGTAGAACGTGTGATCAAAGAAGCTGTAGAAAATTCATCAAATTCAACGCTTGAGAAGTTTTCTACTCTGTTAAATAGTTTACTTCGTATATCTCTTGTCCACCCTGAAGACACTTTAGAAGCAAGATAGCTGACAGCTATAGTACAAATAACAGCTAAAAACGTCATGAGAAGCATCAATCCCCCCGCTTTGAGTAAGTATAATGTCTGAATCTTGTCAGTATTCATTCCAATTATAGCATATTCTAATCGTACTGCTACTACACCAACTTGAGCAAGCATAGTTTCTCCTATTGCTTCGAAATTGGAAGATATCATTTGTACTATAAAGGTTAAATTCTGAGCTGGTAACGCACTGAGAATACTAAAGAATACAGGAGCAGGAGGTACTGTTGTTTCATTAAAACCAAATGGTTCAAGTATCATTGAAGAATTAGCAGGATTAGCTAGTGCTTGTTCAAGAGTAAAAACTACTACAAGAGGTTTGATAATTATTCCCTCAAGATCATTTATCGCACTCTTCTTCATCTTATCCCGAATATAGATGGACTCATTTGTAAGCAGCGGATAAGTATCAACCAAATCATTATAATCTGTTGAATTTTCATCTTTCAGTGTATAATGACTCAGAATTTCTGTTTGATTTTCACTGTCTATAAAAATAAATAATCTGTCCATTTCTGTTTGACGAATAGCTATTGGGACAGCATTTTCTACTCCTCCTTGTTGGATACCAGTATCAACTATATCAGAAAGATAGTCTGGTAATGCTAATTCTAGGTTAGCTTGTGCAAATAATAATCCAATAGATACTATGATCATTAGTGTGTAAGGTTTTAGATATTTGAATAGTCTAATCATGATAATTACTTCCTTCATCTGGTAATTCTATGCTGTTTTTTTCTGCTATTTTTATCAAAGTAGTAAGATACTCCTCAATAGCTGTTTCAGTTTCTTTAGGAGCTTCTTTTAGTAATGCTAGAGTTAAATAAGAAATGTTTTTCATCTTTTCTAAAGCATTATGTATCCTGTTTTGAAATGCCTTAGATTCTTCTGAGCTTTCGATATCACCGACCATTTGCATGAATGAAAAGAATCTTCTGAAATTCTTCATCATCTGTTTTTTCATAATTTGGTGTGTCTCTTCAAAATGCTCTTCTCCTTCCTTTGTGATTGAATAGATTTTTTGTACTCTTCCACTTTCAATTCGTTCTTCTGATGAAACCCATCCTGAACTTTCCATGGACTTTAAAGAATTATAAATTGCAGTTTGACTAGGTGTCCAACCGAACTGCTCTTCAATTTCATTAGCTAGAGCATATCCGTGAGATGGCCCTTTACGTACTATTTCCATAAGTAGAAGAGAATCAAGAATCTTAGTTGGTGGTAAAATCGGATTCACAACCATATCAAATTTGTGTTATATATAAAAATTGTTATATGATGCTTTTTCTTGAGAAATTTTTTATAGTTTAGAACAGAAGATGTACTATTATGGGTAAAGTTCTTTATTGTCCAAGTTGTGGAACTGTGAATGAAAATTATAATCCATACTGTTCCTCTTGTGGGTATAAATTTCCTGCTGATGTTCTAACTTCTTTCCAAAAACCATCTTCCACGCTTATTCATGAAAAACAACAAGAGTCAAAAGAAGAACATCCCACAAAAGGTTTCATTACTAATCCTCCATTCGGTTTTTTACTATTTGGATCTTCCATTCTTCTCTTTCTATGTACAGTCACAGGTTTTGTAGCTTGGGCAGTGATGTTATTTGAATCTATAGGATTTCTGATTTTTGGTATAGTTAGCGCTATACTCACTGCTGTTTGTTTTATCTATCTCTTGTATTGTATATTCGCTAAAAACTACCTTATTCGTAAAATGAATCTTAAAACGCAGTTTACTTCATATAATGATAACCTAGAGAAAAATCTAGAACTTTTATTTAATCCTGAACTGTTTCAGGGAACTGTACTTAAAGCAATTTTGCACTTTCTGACTGTGTTATTTTTCATAATTTTTCTCGGATCTATGATTGCTGGATTTCTCTTCTATTTTCTTGCTTTTGGAGGATTGTTTTACTATCTCTAAAAACAATCAAAAATAAATATAAGTTTCTAAAATTATTCATTGCCATGGATGCATCTTCTAGATTTGATTTGAAGGAAGGAGAATGGTTAGAGTTCGGATTAGAAAATGAAGTTATTGAATACCCCAAATGTGATATGAAGATGTCATTCACTGAGGATTTCCTTCACATCAAAGCAACTGTTCAGGATCATCATTTTAAAGATGGAGATAGAAGCTGGAGGTACGGAGATGGATTCTTAATCAATTTCATCACTGAAACCTATCCTGAAAATAATCCTAGTGAAAAATTTTATGCTTATGGTTTTTCTATTATTGCTGGAGAAACTACCACCACAAAAGTGAACCAAAACGGTGTTTTTTATCTTGCAAAAGTTAAGGATTCAAATTTAACTATTAATATAGATAATGAAAATAATGTTGCTTATTATGATATACAATTACCTTGGATTATGCTCTATCCTTTCCATCCTTTGTTACACAAGACTATGGGTATAAATATCAGATATAATAGTCAAACTGATGATGGAGAAACGATAAAACTTCAGTTAGTTCCTGATGATGAATTTGAGAGTGAATATGAACATAAGAAGAAGTATCTTCCTATCGATTTTCAACAATCTGAAATCTCAGGGATGCAATTTGCTTTTGAGTTGCTTTCAAATCTAGCTCTTGAGGATATAGTGACATCTGAAACAGTAGTATATTCTCCAGAGGAGAAGGAATCCTATCTTAAAATTATTATTAAAGATGATTCTCATAACGTGGTAAAAGAAGTCTTCAAGACAATCAAACTAGAAAAAGGTATTAACAATTTTCTTGAAGAACTAGATTTACCTGAAGTTACATCTTCTTTAAAGATTGATGTACTTGTTGATGATCTAGAATTATACAACTACAAATTCTATAGATTACAGTCACAAGATTTAATCGATTTAGCTCAGCGAATAGAAAATTTCGATAAGGTTGCTGATAAACCTATAGAGAGAAGTAGTTTTTATGGGTTGAAACACAAGATGGAAGAGTTGACCTACTTCCTAGAGAACTTTGGTTCAAACGAAGATCCTACTCAGATAAGAGAGAGTTTTGAACTGCTCCAAGAATTAGTTGCGAAATGCGAATCTAATGGTCATTTCTATTATAATTTAGATTTCATAACTACCGCTTTTGAATCTCCAGAAGATAAGACACTTCAACCTTTTTCTATAGGTTTTCCCGAGAATTTCAATGGCAAGCTTGAATATGATTTCTTTGTCGCACTTCATGGAAGTGGAGTAGATGAAGTGGATTTCACGAAATTTCTTTCCAAAAAATTACAGGAAATGGGTTTCAATTATGTTGTTATTGCACCAAGAGGAAGGAGTCTGAATGACCATTACATAGGACAAACTGAAAAAGATATTTTTGCTATGATAGAATCTGTAAGAGAAATGTTTCATATAAAAAGGATGCTTATTTATGGTTTTTCAATGGGTGGATATGGTGCTTGGAGATTAACTTTTCTCTATCCAGAAATTTTTGATAGAGCTATAATTGGTTCTGGTTTCCCAAAAGATCCTTGGGGTGAACGCCCTGAGATGGATGTAACACCTTTTAGAGCAAATGCTAAACACATCAAATATCTTGTTTTACATGGAACAGATGATAGAGCTGTACCTATTGAAACAACAAGAGCTTTCGTTGAACTCTTACAAAAAGAAGGATTCGATATAACTTTTGAGGTTTTTGAAGGAGCAGGACACGGGAATTATGATCCTAGTGAAGTTATAATTAAATGGTTAAGAGAATGATCTAGAAAAATAATCTAGTAAAGCACATTTGATTAATTTAAACTTTAATTCCTCTTTCTTTCAGAAATTCAAGTACCTTTGCTTTTATATCATCCCTCACTCTTCTAAAAACTTCTATTTTCTCCTCTTCTGTACCTTCAAAACTTGAGGGATTTTCGATATCCCAATGTAGTTTCGTCTTAACTCCTGGTATTGTGGGACAATTTTTTTCTGCTTCAGAACAAACTGTAATAACAATATCAAACTTCATATTTCCTAAGAAATCCGAGATACTCTTTGCATATTGTTCTGAGAGATCATAGTTTAACTCTTCAAGCACCTTTATTGTATAAGGGTTGATTCTAGTCCCTTCGATTCCAGCACTATAAACATCAAAATAATCTCCACCATAATCTCTAAGAAAAGTCTCTGCCATCTGGCTCCTGGCTGAATTGTGACTGCAAACAAATAGAACATTTGGTTTATCTTTTTTCATAAGTAAAGAAGGGTGGTTAAATATATAAATTAAATCTATACACAAAAAAAAGAAGAAAGAATGTATCATCTTTTTCTTCTAATAATATTAATCACCAATAATCCTAAAACAGATAAAGTTGCTGCATATAAAATTTGGAAATCCACTTTTATTGTCTTTTGAGGATTTAAATTGTCGATAACTACCTCATAGATAAAGGCGTCAGATGTCGCACCTAAAACAACTGAATATTCAACTACCCATGAAAGAGTATTGACTAATCCTTGTTGAGTATTTATTTCCACATAGAAATTTGTACTCCCGTTTATACTCCATGTTTCATTGTTAGTAGTTTCTCCACTTCTCATTTCTGTATTGGTTACATTCATTTTAAAAATACCATCACGTAATGAAACTTGTGTGAATCTATTGAGTTTCATTTCTCCATCTCTCTCGTTTTGTGCTCTATCAGGGGGCATTGGAGGTGTTCCTGAATAATCTGGTATCTCTAATTCCAAAGATTCATAAAATGTTTCGTTAGTAGTAGCTAGTACTGGTAAACCAGCAAAGTTCCAGTAATCATTTGTATCTGGAGGAGTCATTTCAGGAAAAATGCCCTCTTCTGGATGAGAATAGACTATAAGATAATCAAACATCATTTCAGTATCATAGTAATAAAGGAACCACATATCAAGAAAAGTTGTAGTTGTGAAGCTTCCCCTCTTGAAAGTCTCTGTCACATTTACTAGGGTACTTTCACCATAAAGATCTTCAAAGAAAGCATCATTTCCTTCTGTTATATCATTGATTGTTATTTTAATAGTATTATCTACTAAATTAGAACCATCTTCATCAACAACTAAGGAGTTGTTGATATATCTGAAAATCTCAAACTTAGAGAATTGGTATTCAAATGTATCATCAATATGTATACCAATATGAGGAGATAAAGCAGTTGAGATCTGAGATGTAAATACAAGAGTAAAAACAAACAGATAGCTTACTTTTCTGATATTTAAAATAGTCATGTCTATATGTTACTCTAATACATTTATATAAAATTCGCTAAATTTTCTAACATAATATATTACTTCTTTGCCATACAGAAATTGGAACATACGTTAAAAAGGTCTAGTATTTTTTTCTCACTAGCTCTTGCAACTAAAATAATGCATTTAAACTAAATTGAACATTTTCACTAAATTAGTGAATGCTGGGGTTGCAGTTTTATCAGTTATTCATCGATTCTTCTGTTCTCCAGTTAGTACTTAAAAAAGTGGTTCTATGAGTAGCCCTACATATAGTGGATTGATTTCAGCTGAAGAAGCTTTAGAAAGAGAGAAAAGTGCCTTTATTCTTGATAAGGCTATCCTCCGAGCTATTTGTGAAGAAGGTCCTTTGACACTTGAAGATATTCGAATAAGGACTTTACCGTTAGAAGCGGCTATAGGAGTGAAAATCGATCTTCCAACTCTTCAGGAAATTATCAACAAATATATCAAACAAGGGTTAATCTGGGAAAACAAATAATGAGGTATAAATATGGCAAGATTTTTCTCTCGAAAAGATCCTTCAAAAAATTATCTTAATAAAGCAATAATAGGTTTAGGAGCTGGTTTAGTAAAATCTAGAAAAATACTAAATCTTAGTTTTGGTCCGCAAGGAGCAATGGATATTCTTAGTATCTGGATTGGTCAGGAATTAGCTAAGGAGCTGTTAACACAGAAAAAGGTTAAAGCTGGAGCTTCAGAGCATGAACTTATCTCAAAATTACTTGATGAGATCAGACTTGCAGAAGATTTAACTTTCGAAGAAGTTGAAGGTAAATCAACAATTACTATACAGAATTGTCTGGTTTGTCCTAAACGTGTTGGTGGTTATGATTTAGAAGGTGAAACTGCATGTCCTGTTGGTGGAATTCTAATGGGTGCTCTCACTTACATAAAAGGTGAATCTCCTTCTTTACCAAATATTAATCTTAAACCTGGTGAATATTGTAGGATAAGTATGGATATAACTCCTTAAAATTATGTCCTTTTTTCCTTTCTTTTCTTTTTTCAGCAATTTTTTAGTGGAGTCTGTACTTCTCCTGGAGTTCTTGTTTTCAAAGGTTTCATAGATTCGCATTCTTTTAGTTTAGCTTCTTCTTCAAAGATAAATTTACCAATAGCTTGTAGTTTTGTTTGTATATTATCTAATAATTTAGATTCCAACTTTTCGAACAAGAAAAATTTGATTGTTGATTCACCACTGCTAATAAAATCCCAAATACCTTTCACTTGTCCGTTTAGTAAAATTGTTGCTGTGGCATTTCCTGAACGATCGAACATATGATCGTATTTACTTTGGTTGATATACCTATCTCTTTCCTTATATCCCATCAAATAAGAATCCAATTCAGGAAGAATGTTAATAATAGAATTGCTAGGAATAGATGTTTGTTTTAGTTTTTCCAGTTGTGCTGCAAGAATGTACAATTCTTGCTCTGTTTCCTTGAAAGAAATTTTAGTAAGGTCTTCTTGGATATCTTCAAGAGCTTGTCTTGTTTCTGTTTTATTAAAACCAGTCCACCACACTATGTCGTTTTCTGAGACAGGTCCAAAACATTCGATATAGTATTTGACCAATTTTGTTTTACTTTCTTTTTCAGAATGTATCTTTAAATCAATATCTGGAAAATGTTCCACAAAAGAGGAATAAGTGTGTCTTCTATCTCTCCAGCTTTTAATAGGTTTAGTACGTATTATTTTAAATTCATCACAAGCAAGATTTACCATTGCAGAAATGCTTTCTTTATAATCTAGCTCGTTTTTAATCTCAGAAACTGAAAGACTTCTCCCTTCTAGAACACTAAGTATTTGCTTTATGATTTTTTGATATCTTTCCTCAGATATATTAAGATGAGCTAAATAATCAACATGACGTTTAAGATACTGTTTTTTTGTTGCATTTATAATCCAAGGAACATGCTCCTTATGGTGAATGAAAACAGTTTTTCTGATGCATCTAATTTTGCCTAGATTCCTTTTAATGTAAATTTCTTCATCAAGTTGATTTTTTGTAAAATCACTTATTCGATTAAATAATGAAAGATAAGGCGTAGTCTGACTTGTGCAGTGTAGACCTCCAATATCTTTTGTAATTTGCTCTATATTGCTAGATTTTGTACTTTTTGTCAAGTGCTGTTTTTGAAGAACAAATTGGTTCACTTGCTCGTAAGAGAAATCTAACATACAATTAATAGGAAAAATACGCTTTAATTATTTTTCGTTAACATTTAAACTTAAAAAGCTATATGAGTATGTATATAGCGAGAAAATGAACGACGAAGAATTCAAAATATATTTGAAGAAAAAAGGTAAGAAAGATAGTGTTATCGAAAGAAATGTTAAAACTGTTAAAGAATTTCGGAATTACCTTATAAAACAACGTGAAAATGATCTAGATACTGTCTCTACTGCTGATATCTGTTCATTTGTGGAAATTCTTGAAAAAGAAAGAAAAACATCAGCAAAAGGCTATCTATATGTTCTTATGAATTATTTCAAATTTACTGGTCAAACTGAGATTCTTGGATATGTTACTCAATTAAGAGAAGAGAAAACAAAAAAATCAAGACGAGTTTTTCCTCTAAAAGAATTCTATCAAGTAAATGAAGATTATATCAAGAAACTAGATTCTATTGGTATAAAGAATGTAGAGCAGATGTTAGAAGAAGGCAAAACCATCAAACAAAGAAAAGAACTTTCTCAACGATTAGATATTCCAGAGGAGGACATTTTAAGGCTCGTTGAGTTTTCTGATATTACACGTATAGGTTATGTTAAATCAAAGTTAGCTGTTTTATATCATAGCGCAGGATTTGATTCTCCTACAAAATTCGCCAATTTTACAGCTGAAGAACTCTATAAGCATTTTGAGGATTATATTCAGAAATCTGGTTGGGACGGAATGATTCCTAATCTTGCAGATTTAAAAGATAATCTAAAGAATGCAAAGAAATTGAAAGAGGTAGTGGAGAAATAATTAATACTAATTTCTCTCAAATTCTAATAGCCACTTCTTGCGATCTAAACCTCCACCGTATCCTACCAGATTACCATCACTACCTATTACTCTGTGGCAAGGAATGATTATACTGATTGGATTTTTACCATTCGCATTTCCAACAGCTCGAACAGCTTTTTCTTGACCTATTCGAGAAGCTAATTCTTTGTATGTAATCGTTTTGCCATAAGGAACATGCAAAAGCTCGCGCCATACTTTCTGTTGAAAATCTGTTCCAGCTGGTGCAATTGGTACATCAAAGTTTTTTCGTTCTTTTCGAAAAAACTCCTCAAATTGAGTAAATGTTCTTACAATTATTTTTGGCATTTCTTTTGATATCCTCCTTTCCTCTTCTACAAAATTACAACTTAGTATAGATGTGCCATCACTAATAATTTTTAGAAGTCCGATTGGTGACTTATAGAATGCTTGATAGATTCCCATTTTACCATCTGTAAACAACTAAATCTCTTGTAATACTTAATTGTTAGTGTTTGCAAAATCTTTTTATAAAACAAGAACAATTTTCTCGCGGTGAAATCAAAAGTGGCATCAGCATATATCCTTATCAACTGCGAAATTGGCGAGGAGTCAAGTGTTATGTCTCAACTCAAAGAGATGCCCCACGTAAGTGAGGTTCATATTGTATATGGAGTTTATGACTTAATTGCAAAGATAGAAGCAGAAGACACTGATTCCTTAAAGAAGATAGTAACAGAGAACCTTAGAGTATTAGAAAAAGTTAGATCTACAATGACCATGATTTGCGTAGATCAGTAATTCACTCTTCTTTCTTTTTCTTATCTTCTCTTTGCCAAATATTTGATTTATTTTTATAAATTCACATGAAATTTTTCCTTTCTCCCTCTATGAATCATATTTTTTCAATTTTACTAAAAATTTCCAGCTGATGATGATAGTTACTATTAATACTGGTATACCAATTCCTAGACTTATACCTAAAATCAAAGCTTCAGATTGTTTAACTTTAAACAAATATTCACCATTATAAAACTCCGATTCATTTGAAAAATGGTTATCTTCATCCTTTACGATGATTGAAATCATGTGATTTCCAGGTTCTAAGTCCTTTAAAGTACAGTTTACCTGTGTAGGTTGCCAGTATTTTGGAAAGGTCAAATTATCTTGTAATAGTAATCGGTTATCAAGATAAATATAATACTCCCCACTAAATTCTGTTTTTGCATTAAAATTATACCATATCTTCCAGTCAAAGCCAATACTATCTTCTTCTTCGGTTACTTTAGGGTTTGAAACAAAAGGAGTGAATCTAAATCTTTCAACTTTATTCACAGTATATTTTATTTCCTGTTCTATAGGTGATTCCAGAATCCAGACAATTTCCCCTTCCTCATTTACTTCAACAAGTTTCGATCCTATTTCTTTTCCTTGATACATTGTATAACTAAAAACACCCAACAGATTGTCGTTTGGTAGAAGATTACAATCCCCCCAGAGAGAGCTAAAGTAATCTGTTGGACTGTTCCATTCTCGTGTTACATTAGCATACATTTTATCTGAATCAGTTGTAATTTCAACATAACGTGATTGCTTATCTATAGCATTCGTCTGATTATGGAAATCATTATCAAAGAGTAAAAACTTGTTCTCTGCTATCTTTTCTAAACTATGGCAATGAAAGAAGAGAAAATCTTTCTGATTTCCATATATGTCAAACATCGTGAAATTACCATACTCCCCTAATCCCCAAATTAAATCTCCTGTTGCATAATCAATTTTATAAAAAGTATTAGTATTTCTACAATTAAGATATATTGCATTTTCATCTTCGTCAAACGAGATAGAATTGGCATGAGTTATATCTATAGTTACATTAATCACATTAGCATATGGACAAATTTGCCAAGGTTCTACATAATCTTGAGTATCTAAAGACCTAACTAGAATTCCGCTTGAATTATATTCATTTATTAAATCATAGTTGTAGAGTGTTCCATTAATATCTACTATATGCCCACCTAGAGCTAAGAACGTATTATTTCGATAATTATATGCTATTTCATGATGGCTTCCAAATCCTAAATCTACACTCACGTTTGTTTCAATGTTCCACATTCTTATACCATTATTATCGCCATATAAGATAGTTGAAGAATTGATGAATTTAATATCAGACAACACACTATTTGAGCCTAGTTTTTTTTCGTTTATGATGTTATTATCTAAATCTGTTAACAGAATCTTACGATCAATTATACTGTGTGTTTCAGTGTTTTCTCTCTCTAGAATATACAAATTATACCCTTCGAAATATTCGTGAGTAGAAACAGAATCATCTGCAAAAATTGACACGTTATTTATCACAGAACTATTTTTTCTTGGATTATAGTATCCAAATAAAACTAAGAAGAGAATTAGACTAAGAGTTAAAATTTTTTTTGTTTTTTTACGATGTATAAAGGTCTTCAGTAGCATCAAATCTCTGTAAGGTAAATACTATAAAAATTTTCAGAAACAAAAACCTAAAGTCAAAAGTTTTTTATTTGTTTTAAGTGAATATGTAGTGATAACAATGCAACTCCATGTACTTTGTGTATAAGTTCATGCGAAGGGAATTCGCGCTAATATTTCTGTGGTTCTGAAGTAGTGGCGGGTAGTTTATATTGTTATTTGGTTTTTCCAGGTTCTCTGTGTTTAATCATCTCAACATTTTCTGTTACTCTTTAGAGCTTATTAAATGAATTAGACAAAAAATTAAAAATAACAAACAAATATGAGGTGATTGAATGAGTAGTCATCCTGGTACCAAACTCAAATGGTATAGATTTAATATTGCAAGAAGAATAAGAAACCTTGAAGGAGAAGAGCTAGTTACAGAATTAGAGGATATTATCGAAGATATTCGAGAAAAGAAACTTGACAAATTCGGTGTTTTCAAGCTTCAGATTCAAGAATTAGAATCCATGATAGCTGAGATAAAAGAGAAACCAAAAGCTAAAGGCAGACAATATGATCCATTCTATATTCCTGTTTCTGGTGATGGACGTATCGCTCTTTTTGGTCTTTCCAATGTAGGTAAAAGTACGCTGATGAATGCTATTACTAACACTGATGTCAAAACAGGAGCTTATCTCCATACTACCAGAGAAGCCCTTGCTGGAACTTGTGAATATGAAGATGTCCGTATCCAAATTATTGATTTACCTGGTTTCTTGGATTTCAAAGAAGATTGGGTAATCAGTAAACAAATAGTACGTGTCACCCGTACAAGTGATGCTATTATGATGGTTATTGATTTATCTATGGATATTGATAAACAGTACAATTTTCTAATGAAACAACTAGAAGATTCCAAGTTAATTGTTGACGGAGAAACTCCTTACAAAATAGGTATTATTGCAACTAAAGGGGATTTACCTGGCTCTAAGGAGAGATATCAAGAACTTTTATCCAAAACAGATTTCCCGGTTTTTCCTACAACAATTAAATCTGAAGAAACCCTTGAAGGATTAAAGAAAAATCTCTTTGAACAACTTAATGTCATAAGAGTTTATACTAAGAAACCTGGAGGAAAGACAGATTATGGGAAACCTTTCGTCATGCTAAAAGGATCAACTGTTGCTGATGTAGCTAAAAGAATCCATACAAGTTTTATTAAACACTTTAGATTTGGTAGAGTGTGGGGATCCTCAGTTGAACATGAAGGTCAACAAGTTGGTATAGAACATGAACTAGCGGATAAAGATATTCTTGAGATAATAGTAAGTAGAATCTGAGAATATTATCCTCCGTTTCTTCTTTCTAATTTGTAAAACTGAAATAAGAGTTATTTATGATAAATTAAAGAAGTGTTCCTGAATGAAACCTAAACAATGCATATGTCATTGCACCTGAAACAAAAGCTGAAGAAAATGAAGCTAAAGCACCTATGTAGTTCATTAACCTAAGAAAAATTATACTTACAACTATAAGTGTTATAGTTTGTATAAGAAAATACCATTTAATTAACAGAACTAGTATGGACCTATTCTTCCTCCAAAATTCTGTTAATTTGGATACCATACAATTTTAATTTAATCTTAATTTAAAAAACTAGCTACTTATTGACTGTTTGATTTTTATATTATAAAATTATTATACATTTAATGACTAGTATTACACTTCATGGTGCAGTGGGAGAAATCGGAGGGAACAAAATTCTTATCGAAGATGGTTCTACAAAATTATTCTTTGATTTTGGTTTAAGTTTTGGTAAATTTGGAGAATATTTTACCCCTTATTTACAACCAAGAAGATGGAGTTTTGTTAAAGATTATATTAATTTCGGATTATTACCTGATTTAACAGGTCTTTATCGTCAAGACTACGAAGGCAGATTCAGAGAGAGTACTAAAGAACCTAAATATGATGGTGTTGTTTTATCCCATCCACATTTGGATCATGCTGGTTTTGTTTCCTACCTTAGGCCAGATATCCCCATTTACTGTTCTGCGGGATCTAAAGGAATTCTTGAAGCTTTTGAAGAGACTTCATGGGGTTTTCATGAATACACTCATATCAAAGAAGCTTTCAAATTACGAGTGAGTAAACGGGATACTAACAAAATGGTCAAAGATAAATCTTCGACTATCCCTCGAGAGATAAATCTTTTCAAACCAAAATTTGAACTTGATGATTTTACCATACATACTTTTCCAGTAGATCATTCTGTTCCAGGAGCAAACTCCTTCGTAATAGAAACCTCAGAAGGAAATATTGTTTATACGGGTGACATTAGATTCCATGGAAGAAAAGGAAACCTCAGTGATCACTTTGTCAAGAAAGCAAAGGATTTTGATCCAATAGTATTGATAAGTGAAGGAACCAATTTAGGAGAACCCACAACTTTTGGTGAACTAGATTTACAACAAGCACTTTTTCCATTGATTGATCCAGTAACTGGACTTGTAATAGTAAATTTTCCAGTCAGAGATTTAGATAGAATGAGGTCATTTATAGAAGCAGCTAAGCAAACTGATCGTGTTCTTGTTGTAAGTTTGAGACAAGCTTATACACTTAAGAAACTACAAAAAAATGGTGTTACTGATATTCCTAGAGTTGAAGAGATTGGAATTTTTATCCCAAAAAAAGGATGGGGGATTCTCAATGATGTTAACTATCCTGTTGAGATTCAAATGCAAGACTATTACACTTGGGAAAATGAGTATATTGATAGCGAAAATAGTGTCACAGCAGCTGACCTAACTGCAAATCCAGACAAGTATATCTTTAGATGTGATTTTTCAGAATTGAAATATCTTTTTGATATTCAACCTCCTGAAGGTTCAATTTACATCAGATCTGTAACAGAACCAGTTGATGAGGAAATGGAATTAGATCAGAGAAAAGCAGATAATTGGTTGAAGTTCTTTAACCTTTATCCTTACAAACAACTTCATTGTTCTGGTCATGCTTCAGGATATGATATCCAAGAGATGGTTAGAAAAATTAATCCTAAAAAAGTAATGCCTATTCACACAGAGAAACCTGCTGGTTTCAAAGATTTCCATGGTGATGTGATTCTTCAGAAATTAGGAGAAAAATATAATCTTTAACGGAAACAAGTCAGAGCTCTTCCCCCATCTATACTTACAGTTTCTCCTGTAATCCAAAGAGCTTTGTCTGAGGTTAAAAACAAGATTAAATCTGCTATCTCATCAGGAGTCCCCACTCTCCCTAGAGGGTGGGTTGTTTTACTATGCTCTAGAAATTCTTCATATTGAGAATCACTCATACCACTTTCTTTATGTAAACTTGTTACAACCACTCCAGGATTAACAGCATTTACTCGAACACCAAATTCTGCTAGTTCTAAAGCTGAACATCTGGTTAAATGATCAAGTCCAGCTTTACTGACACAATAAGCAATAATATTTGGAAAAGCTCTCAAACCTGTCACACTTGAGACATTAACTATACTTCCTTTGCTCTCTTTTAGAAAAGGTAAAGCTGTTTGCATTAATAGAAAAATGCAACGTAAATTAATATCCATCATATAATCAAATTCATGTATTGGAGTGTTCATAATGTTTCCAGAACGTATTATCCCTGCTGAATTTACCAAAACATCTATTTTTCCCGTTTCTACTACCGCATCCCCAACTATTCTTTCAGCAGCACCTTCTTGTGTAATGTCTATAGCAATATATCTTGCATCTATCTCCTTAGCTATCTCTTCTAATCTAGTAGCAGATCTAGCTACCATTAAAACATCTGCGTTTTCTCTCCTAAAAGCTCTTGCAGTAGCTAATCCAATACCTGAACTAGCTCCTGTTACAATTACTGTCTTTCCTTCAAATGACATGAATATAAGTTTAATTGATAGATAATTAATTTTTCTTCATTTGTCCAAATTTTTAAAAATGTACATAATATTAAATTAATATGTTAGCATCTACCCAACAAATATTGCTAGAAATTATCTTTTGGTTATATTTTATCAATTCAATAGTATTGATAATTCATGAAATAGATTCTGCTTATCGGAAAGAATGGGAACTTTTCAAAATAAAAGGAGGAATAGCTAGTTTTTTAGTTATTCATCTCCCTTTATTAGTAATAGTATTGTACGGCCTAATCGAAGTATATGCTGAAACTGGAATAGGATTGATTTTTTCATTAATTCTTTGTTTTGGAGGTTTCTTTACATTTAGTATTCATATTTATTTTCTAAGAAAAGGTAGAGAGGAATTTAAATCAAAAATATCTAAATTTATTTTGTTTAATCTATTGTTTATTTCGCTAGTTCAGTTTGTAATCACAATAATCGTATTGTTTACACCCATACTCTATCATTGTGCTTTTTGTTAATCTAAGAATCTATCCTTCTTGGATAAAGTATAAAAGAGAGTAAAAAAATGAATATATGATTATTATGGTTGTAAAAGAATTTACTTCAGACGATTGGGTAATAAAAATAGATCATGACAAATGTATTGGAGCTGGAGATTGCGTGGATGTTTGCCCATCAGATGTATTTGAACTAATAGATAAAAAATCCTTTGCAAACAACGTTGACGACTGTATTGAGTGCTGTGCTTGTGTTGGAGCATGTCCTGTAGAAGCTATCGAACATACTAGTTGTTAAACTGAATACCAGCTATCTGTTCTATTTTTTTCTTTGTTACTTTTCTAAATGTAAATAAACCTTGAGTACATATCTCTCCTTCCTTATTCTTGATGTAACTTTTTACTATAATGTCTTTCTCTTTTTGTTCTTGAATCTCTCCGATTATCTCAACTTCTTCTTCAACGTATAAGGGTCTAAAAAACTGCAGTTCTACTTTAATAGTTAAACATGCTTCTTCTAATAATGTAATTACTGTCCACCCTGCTACCTCATCCATTAGAACAGTTTGTAATCCTCCGTGAACGACTTTCCCCCACCCTCCCCAAGTTTGTGGAACAAAGTATGTAGAGCCAACTGATTCATCAGATATCTTGTAGAAAGATAATTTTGCACCAATAGGATTTTCTTCCCCACACCCAAAACACAAATCATTAATTCCTAAATTTTTCTCTATAAATTCTTTCATATATCTGAAAACAAATGTTTCCCATTTTACTTTTTTGATTCATCTAGAAGTTTTTATTTTTCCTTCTTCTCTTTTGGAGGAGCTGCTAATCTATAAGCTTTCATACCTCCTGAAACTAACATTCCAATTCCTAAACCAAGTAAAGGAAATAGAATTAATAACCACCAAAGTAAAAGTGGATCTCCAATCCTATCAGCTTTTGGAATATGAGCTACATCATTGTAGAACCATACATAGAATCCTTCCCATCCTAACCAAAATCCTAAAAGGATTAGTAAGATTATTGCTCCACCAAGTCCTTTGCCTAACTGTTTATAAAATTCCTTTTTTGTTTCTTGTTTGTATCTGAAACTCATATCCTTCATTGTTCAAGAAAACTTGTTCTTTAAATCTTTTTTGCTCACGTATTTTTTGACGTTGCTAAGGTAACCTTTATTTTTAAGCTCCTTTTCTCTGTGTTAACACATGCCAAACAATTCAGAGAAAAACAGGTTAAGAGAACGCCTAGACTTGAATGAATTCGAATTCTATTGTTATATGCCTGATTCTGAAGTTGCGAAAACTGATCTTGGATATTTTATCAAGAATAAATCTATTGAAACTTATAGTTATGTAACTCCGACTCACTTGGGAGATGTAGATTTTGAAGATTTTTTATCTTATGCACTCTCTTATTTCAATAATGGTCAAGAATACTTCGTAGTCAAAGTTTTTTACAATGACACCTATCGTAAAAATTCCAAAATTTTAAGAGAAAAAAATTTCTTGCATTATCCAATTGATACTTCTTTGATGTATTGGACAAGAGAAAATAGAAGTAAACTTCTACCAGATGAAGAAGTTGAATTGGTTCTTTTAACAGACAAAAATGCTAATAGGTGGGTGGATGTGTTTTTTGATTCTTTTAGTTATCCAAATCATTTGAAAAAATATCTCACTGCTATGGTTAATGAACAGCTATGCCATGGAATAGATTTCTATGTCGGTAGAAAGTTTAACAAAGATATTAGCTGTTTTAGTGCCTTTGAATATGAGGAATTTATCGGTTTTTATGGTGTAGGGACCAAAAAACGTTTCAGAAGGCAAGGTTATGCTACAAAAATCATGTCCAACTATATTTTAACTGTCTTAGATAAATCTCCTAATGCTCAATTTTGTTTACAAGCTCAAAGCAGTTCTGGAGCTGAAAAATTATATCTTAATTTAGGTTTTAAAGTCCCATTTATTCAAAAAAGATTTGACTGGGATCCTTCTACAAATAATTCACTTCTCTAGTCTAATCCTTTCCATTGTTTTTCGGTTTCTAGGACATCTTTCGGATTATCTATACTTCTCCAGAAGTAATGCTCATCTATCTTGAATGCTTTAAGTTGGTTTTCTTCTGCGAGTTCCACGAAAATTGTCTCTTCCATTTGTCCTTTCACCGGAAATCGATCTAGAACTTCAGCTGAAAAAATATCCACTCCTGCATGAATCCAATGACTGAGAATAGGTTTTTCTTTGAATTCCAAAATATCTTCTTTTTCATCAATTTCTACAATACCAAATGGGCTCCTCATCTTGGCAACAGCTATTGACCCTTGCTTATTATCTCGTTTATATTTTTTAATCATATCTCCTAAGTTGAAATTTGTAATAATGTCCCCATTCATTATGATAACATTAGAACTGGAAATAAAATCCATTGCATGTTTTACCGCTCCTCCTGAACCTAATTTGTCTCGTTCTTTACTGTAACTTACATTGATATCCCCATAATCTGTTTCAAATGTACTTCCATATTGCTCCTCTATATAAGCTGCAAGGTATCTTACTGCTAATATTGCATGATCTATTCCATGCTTCTTTAACCACGACATCTCCCACTCCAAAATTGTTTTTCCAACGAGCTGTATCATAGCTTTTGGATAACTATCTTTAGTAACAGTCCTAATTCTGGTACCGAGCCCACCACAAAGAATAACTGCATCCATGATAAAGAGGATTTGAGTGAAGACATAATAAGTTTTTGCCAATGTTGCTAATACCTTTGACACAAAATTAATATTGCTGTACACAAAAGAGTCAAACAATATGTCTGAGTTTGAAAAAACACCATTAGAAGAGTTTATTGAGCTTTACGACCAGATTAAGGATAAATTTGCTAAATTACCTAATGTTCTAACTAAGCTTTCCTCTTATTCTGATGATATTGTCAAGGAAAATAGTGAATTAAAAACTAAAATGAAGGAAATAGAAGAGAAGTTTACACAGTTAAAACAAGAATATGAAACAAAAGATACTAAGGTTGATGAAGCTCTTACGGAAGCTAATAAATACAAAACCCAACTAGAAAGTGTTGAGAAACAACTTTCTGGACTTCGTGAAATATATGAAGAAATGGCAGCAGAAAGAGCTCAAGAACTAGATGTTCAAGAATTGTTAGAAATCTATACAATTCTCTTCGAAAAGGTTTTTGCAGCTAATCCTCACACAAAAATTCTCTTACTTCTCCAAGGAGTTGATAAAGATGAATGGACAAGAGATGAATTAGTAAAAACCACTGGTTTTTCACCTGCAGCTATTATTAAAGCGCTTCATGATTTAAGAAATAATGGTATTATTGAAACTGATGATTCGGCTACTATTGCAAAATTAGCTCCAAAATAAAATTCTGGAGAAATAAAATAAATAATCTGTCATTTCTCCACATTTTTCTTATTTTCTATTTCGTTCTCATCTTCTGATTCTTTTTCTCTTGCGTTAACAGCCGCCTTAACATAAACTAAATCAGCTAAATATGCTTTGAGAGGTACAATAATTAATCCCATTATATACACAATACCTCCTACAACAGTAAATGTTATAGCGAGAGCTCCACCTTGGATGAAGATAGGTGCTATCATTAATGCTAATATAGCAAAAATAAAGGAAGCTAAGGTATAATTCCAAATAATGGTCATCAATTTTACAGGTCTTTTAATCTCAAAAGTCCTATATAACCAATTTGAGCTTACATAGTAAATTCCAAAGAACGGCGCTGATAACAAGAAAGCTCCACCAAGTACACCTGAAATAATCGGAAATATAAGATATTGAAAAAATGCCATTCCAATAGAGAAAATAACGATTCCTAAAGCAATTAGAGCTAATGCGATCCCGAAAGCTTCTACAACTGAGCTTAGTACACTTGAAGTTGGTAAAGGTCCCCCCAAAAATCCTAGGATTCTTACCCTACTATATGTATAATTCACTTTCTTAGGTTCATATGTTGGCTCTTTATCAAGATAATCAGTATAGGAATAAGGTCGTCTTGCTCTAGATTGTGCTTGAGTGTAATATCTAACATCATCTCTTGATGGAGGCCAAACAATCAGCTGTTGTCTTCTGTTTAATCCTCCTTCTTCAAGAAACTCTTTTGCTTGAGCTTTTTCTTCTTCCGCTGTTAACGGTTCTCGTTTTGAATAACTTTCAGCTACTTCAACAGAACTTATATCTGCACCACATTCTGCACAAAAAGAACCATCTCCTTTATTCAAAGTAGAGCATTTAGGACATAGTTTAAGAGTAGTACCACAGTATTTGCAGAAACGAGAATTTGACTTTATTTTTCTATAACAAGAAGGACAGTCTTGAGTCTCACTCATATTATTCAAAATAAGAAAAGTTTGCATCTTTATATGAATTTGGTTTGGATAAAAATGAGAGAGATGAAGTGTAAAGGAATCTCAATCTATTTCAAGATAAGCTTGCCTTATTTTCTCCTCAGTTTCAAGAATTTTCTTTCTACTATCTCTTCCTTTCTCTAATACTTCCCAAAATCTTTCCACATAATCTGGATGAATACCAGTTAATACTCCTCGAATTGTTAAAATAGGTTCATCTATTGAATTGAGAGATGCTTTGATACTTCCACGTTCGAATTTCTTTACAATTTTCCTTGTTTCAAAGGTAGACTGATAGGTTGTTGGAGAGGTTATTGCTAAGAATCCTAATTTGGCCCTTGTAATGTCTGCTGTTAAACTTGAGCTGTCGTCAATTTCATTGAAGAATAAGTCTGAGAATCTAATACTTTGTGCTTTTTCTAGAGTTTCGAATTCTCTATCTAAAGCAATAATTACTCCTAATCCTCTTGCTTCTTCAGAGAAAGAATGAAAGAAATCAATTAAATCTGCATTAAATTCCTCGTGAGTACTTTCTTGAAGTGCTGCAAGTATAGTTGTAGTAAGAGATTCTGCTAGAAATTCATTGCTTTTCTCTAAAGCAATTTCAACCTTGTCTTCCTCAAATAAACGAAGTAATTTATCATTATCAAATAGAATTATTGGACATTTTGGTCCTTGGGAATCAAATCCTAAGTAATAAAGTGCTCTTGCTGAATTATATTGAACTAAAGATGGCTCATTTTCTTCAGGTAAGACAAAAATCACAGTTGGAGGAACTCCAGTATTTTCTGCTATAATTTTACTAACTTTCATAGAACCTGCACTGCCAGTTCCTCCTCCACTAGCTACAATTAGGTGTAGTGCATAGTCATCAGCCTCTCTTTTGTCTTGTTTTGTATAGAATAAAACCTTATCAATTTGATTACTAAGTTGTATCTCATTTTTAGATAATTCTTGTAAAGCACTTTCTATATCATAGTCTGATGACACATAATCTTTTGATCCAAACCACAGATGTTCTGAAAAGTTACTAATACTTGTTGAAAAATTATCAACTTGATTGATGGCAAGAGATTTTACAGCAATTCTACTCTCCTTTAAATGATGAATGAGCTTATCTCCTATACGACATCCAGCATTCCCTACTCCTATAACTGAAATAGAAATTTTTCTTCGAAACAACTTTTTCTTTAACCATGACATCTAACTCGCTCCTCCTCCAACTGACTTAATAATCTTAATTATATTCAAGACCCACAGAATTATCGCCATTAATGTTCTGAAGATTTTTTGTGTAGATATAGGAAAAGTTCTCATTGAGGCTACATATTCTCTAAGCTGGAGCATCTGTAGATTCTCCTGTTTAGCTTCTTCTGAATATTTCTCTCCAAATTCAACCACATTAGCAAAAATATAATTATCTAATTCTATAAGAGCCTTAATTTTGAATTTTTTTGCTTTTCCATTAAATGCAATTAAAGGAATGAAAATGACTAAAACCATTAAAGCAGCTACTAAAGCTGATAATGTAACTACAAGGATTGTTGCAGGTTGATCTGAATTTAAAAAGAGAAAATTTATTGGATTGGTAATCATTTTTTCATTTATTCCATAAATTAGCTCATTAACATTCCCCATCCCCATTGCAATTATGATTATTAAGGTAGAAAGTATTCCCGCTGTAGGAATATTTTCTAGTTGAGTAATAGATCTCCCTTTGGACCATTTATCTCCAAGTGACCAAATCATATCATAATTTTCTTTGTTAAGAAGGGTTCCATATTCATTAAGATAAGTGTTCATTCTCTCTTTGAAAGGTTTTAATGTTTTAGCATATATTCTTGTATTCAAAATCATATAATAGGTGGCTAAGAAGAAGATGTAAAATAACAAAGGATTGAAAATGCATGCTAAAATCCCAAATGCTGTAGCTGCTGTTAAACCGTCTCTAATAGCTATGTTGAGCATTGGAACCTGAATTCCAATACCAGCAGCTAAAGATGCTAGAATGATAAGAGGATTTTTTGGTAAAGGTCTATCATAATATTTTGTATAATATTCTCTTACTGGTTGTTCAACAAATTCTACTCTTTTAGCTTGAACTAGTGCCAAAAACCCATCATGAGTGTATTTTAGATAAAATAAAGAAAGTAATATTGCTATCAGAATTGGTGTTCCTACATTAAACAATATATCAGTTATCCATCTGAAAATGATATAAGCATCAGATCTCCCTACAAGTCCAGGTGTAGTTGGTGTAAAAGCTTTTTCTAATGGAATTATTGTGAATATAATTGTGGGGATAAATAAAATTGTAATATAAATCCATAACTTGAGGTATTCTTTCCATCTCAAAGATAAAATGGTGTTCAATTTTAATTTAAAAAATGATATAGGTAACAGGTAGAATCTTCTAAAAGGTTGTTTTAATGCACGAACAAATCTAGGTTTTTCTACCATTTCAGCTGTTCTTGGAAACCTCTTGTAATGTTCAATAATCATCTCTTCAAAGTCAAAATTTGGTAATTCTACATCATCTGGAAGAACATTTCTTGCTTTTACAGAAACTGGTTTGGGAGAACTTGATTCCATAGCATTTTCTATAATGTTTACTTACTTTTAATCGTTTCGTAAGAGGTCCCTAAACATTTTAATGTGTGAAAGTTAATTTTAAAATGATAAGAGTGAGATTAACAAAGATAATCTGTACTATTGGTCCTGCTTCTAATACTTCTGATGTTCTTAAGAAGATGATAGATTCGGGGATGGATGTAGCTCGATTAAATTTTTCTCATGGTACTCATGAAAGCCATCAGAAGGTTTTTGATCTAATTCGTAACTTAAGTGATGATGTTGCAATTGGAATAGATATAAGCGGTCCTAAAATTAGACTCGGAGATTTTGAAAATACAATTAATTTAGAAAACAATACTGAAATTACACTTACATCTCGGGATGTTATCGCAACAAGTACATTAATCCCCGTTAATTATCCTACCTTCTCAAAAGAAGTTAGTGTAGGTAATTCAATTTTCATTAATGATGGTTTAGTGAAATTAGAAGCTAAGGAAATCAAAAATGAGGATATTCTATGTACAGTTCTTGATGGTGGAGAAATATCTTCAAGAAAGGGTGTAAACGTTCCTGAAGCCAACCTATCAATTAGAGTTCCTACTCCTAAGGATGTCAAAGATTTGGAAAAAGCTTGTGAATTGGAAACTGATATGCTATTCATATCTTTTGTCAGACAAGTCGATGATCTCAAAAAAGTTAGAGAGATAGTTGAATCATGTACAAACCGTAATATTCCCTTGATTGCAAAAATAGAACACAGAGATCCCTTAAAAGATATTAATGATATTATAGCATATAGTAATGGTTTGATGGTAGCTCGAGGAGATCTTGCTATAGAAGTAGGGCTTGCAAAAGTACCTGTTGTTCAGAAAGAACTTATCAAACTAGGGATGATTTACGCTAAACCAGTCATTGTTGCTACTCAAATGTTAGAATCAATGACTAAAGAATATCTACCTACTCGAGCAGAAGCAAGTGATGTTGCATATGCAGTGTTTGATGGTGCAGATGCACTCATGCTTTCTGCAGAAACTGCTACAGGTATCCACCCTTTGCAAGTGCTTAAAATTATGGAAGAGATAATTGGAGAAGCTGAAAAGAACATGTCCTTGAATGTTCCCCTAGTGAAAGAAACAAGCATAAACATTGGAAAAGAGATAGGTATTTCAGCTGTTAATTTAGCTGAGACGACCTCTGCAAAAGCTATTATAGCTTTAACTAAATCTGGTTATTCAGCTAGTATGGCTTCAAGGAATAGAAGTAATATACCCATCTTTGCAGTTACACCTAATCAAGACACTAAACGTAGAACAAGGTTATATTGGGGTGTTAAACCGTTCTTGCATGAGTTTGAACCAGATTATGATACTTTGGTTTGCAAAGTTATAAAAGAAATGCGAGGACTTGAATATCTTGAAGATGATGATAATGTTGTTATCATTGCTGGTTCTTTAGTTGGCATATCTGGCAAAACTCATACAATACAACTGCTGAACGTAGAAGAAACTCTAACCCCTAAGAAAAAATAGAAAAATAAGAAAATAAAAGAAGAATTTAATCTTCTCTAGGTTTTGTCCTTTGTAAGACTACGGAAGTAGCTATAAATCCAGCAGTAACTAGAAACATTGCACCAAAAGCTCCTCCAGTTCTAGCAGCATCAGCTGCTCTTATTCTGTTGAGGAACTGTTCTTTGATGTCGTCATAAAATACTCTTGTTGCTGTACGCACATTTTCTTGCCAGAATAATGTTCCCATATCTCCAGTTAATCCTGGGAAAGTTGTATGCCAAGTGGTGTAAAGGTTGAACGGTTCAAGATCAGATGGATCGAAGTATGGTTCATTCAATCCGAATTTATATGGATCTAAAAATGAATAGTACTCAATGTAGTCAGTTGCTAATGTATTATACTGTATTCTATCTCTTCTTTCAAACACACTCCCCGTTACAGGTTCTACAAACATTTCATGCATGTGGAATGGATCTCTAGGTTGTCCAGGAAGTGAGAGTGTAATATAAAGATCTTGTGGATTTAAGTTCAGTCCAAAATCCTCGTTCCATAAGCCAGCATAAAAATATGAGGAATTGATGAAATTTGCATCGTGCATCCAATATAAAGCATATTGTTCCATTTGCCTATATGGGACTTGATATTCTGCTTTGTAATAATATACTGTTTCCTCAAAGAAGAGTGCTGTATCAGTTTCTGATGTATATGCGAAAGGTCTTAAAAACATATCATTCCACTGTAATCTTAACCCTCTTTCGATACCAGGATAAGTAGAATATGAGGTATACATAGCATCAAAAGAAATGTCTGCAAGTTTTGCTGTTGGTCCAAGATCCCAATTACTGTATTCAACTTTACTATCTCTATTCCATTGATCAGCAAATGCATGTAATTCGTCTTTTGCAAGGTATATGATGTTAGAACCTTGTTTTGTTAAATGAACTAATCCTTCAGTATAGTCAGCTAAGTAAATGTTGTTATCAATCCCAACAACACCTAGAGCTGTTCCTTTATGTTCAACTCCATTAAATGTGGCATCTACAGATGGGCTAGATTTAGAGCTTATATCTATAACTTCTAGACCCCCATCTCCTAAAGCTAAATAGAGAAGATGGTTTGCTTCATCTACATACATATCGTAGATAGGTACTCCAGGATTATATTGACCTAATAACGAATCAATAGTACCTGTTACCACTCCTAATTGGAACATCAAAACTCCATTTGTCTCATCCAAAACATAAAGACTATATCCAGCAACTTGTATGTCTAAAACATTTGTCAATTCTGGAAAATCTAACGATGTATAATGATTTGCAAGAGTTATAACATCAGATCCAGCTGCATCAATTGTGTAAGTGTCAATACCATCGACACCTAGTGCAGCATAAGCAGAATAGGAAGTGTCATTTTTAACATCAATAGCATAGACTACACCATCCGCACTTTCTGACCATACATCATCTAGAGGTAAGCCTGTAGCTCCATCAGTCTCAACAATATCCACGCCATAGATACCATTAGCAATAATTAAGGAAGTATTGCCACTATTTTCATCGAATAGGACAGCTTTAACGTCATACATGTCATCAAAGCCATAATAACTCCACTGCTCTTGTAAGAGTTCTTCCTTATTCCGAGCATCGATTATCTCTAAACCATCAGGTCCTTCAGCGACATAAACATAACTATTACAGACATCATATGATTCAATTTTTCCTAAAGTGTAATAATCTGTTTCTCCATTAACATCAGGATTTCTATTACGATCCCCATATTGAGCAACTGCTAAGAAAAGTGGGCTATCTAATTGAACAATTTTTATTTGATTTCCTTCTTGTACATATGCATAATTTCCTTCGACTACTACATCTTTTGATTCTCCATATTCATAGTAAGGTATGTTAGCTACTGCAATAATCTCATTTGTTTTAGTTTTATCGTAAGTTCCCAATTTTTCAGCTGTATACATGTCTGTATCCCAATCGATGCTATCGCTAGAAAGAGTTTCGTTTTTAATTAATGAAAAGGTTTCTCCTAAAAGAGGATCCTCAATTCCCAACACCCATTCCATTGTTGTTCTAGAACAAACGTATGAGATTTTATGATCATAAAGCCAGTCTAAGGCTGGTTCATCTAGAAGGTAATTTAGATAAGCTGCAAAAGACATGGCTGCTAATCTCTCTGATTCAGTGCTAATCCCATAAACATCTGCTAATAACTGTATCGGATCAATTGTAATATCTGCAGGGTCATAGTATAATCCTTTCACCAAATCAAGGAAAAATTTCTGAGACCCACTTTCACCAGTTATCAGCGAATAATCATGCCCATTATATGTTGCATTAAAGAGTATTTGGTAACTTGTAGCAGCATCAAAATCTAGATCCTTGTATGCTGGTCTGACACTTATCCAGTTGTGTGGAAGATAAATTCCTAAATCTATAATGTTTTCTGATTCGGCATATGCTTTATTGAGGAGAGCATATGCGACATCTGCATCTGTCCATCCTTTCAGAGTTTTTATTGTTTCAAGTTCAGAATTTATCAAATAAGAAGCCATGTATGCTTGGAATCCAAACTCTGTCCCATTTCCAAATTTTTCTAAATAATATGGCCACATATAATTAAAATTCAAAACAGTTTCATTACCAAACAATGTTGACGCTGTTGCATTGAAAGTATATTGCTTTCTGTTAGCATATACAATATAATCATCATCTATATTATAATCCTTAATTGTTTTGTTAACTGTCATATCAAAGACAAGTTCTCCTTGTACAAAGTAGTATGATATTGGTGTATTATAGTCAAGGTAACCTCTACGATCTGATACATTAAAAAATTCGAAGTGGGCTTGATCATAAAACCTTGAATCTGCATTTGAAATACCTGTATACATCCAGTCAGAAGGAGTGGCTCCTGTCCCCTCTCTAACAAAATCTGCATTGTTTAATTGACCGTAAAAATCTAATTCGGAGTTGATATCATTCATTGTAAGAATAGAATTTCTAGGAAGAATAATACCAATCACTACAGCTGAGCCAATTGTAATGACTAAAATAAAGGTACCAATCAAAACTCGAAGTGTTTTATCCATAGTGAATCCTCATATATACTTTTAATGTCTCGATTTAAGAGAGATATTTAAAGTTAATGACAACTACACTAACTTTTGTTATTCTCTTGAGAGACTAATTTTTATGAAAAGAAGATAGAATATTAATATATTTTATGGTTTACCTTCAGCTTCTTTCTCGATTTGAATTTTCAAATCTTCGAACATAACAACTTTGTATTCGTTAGCATTTAGAACCTCATCAAATAGCTGTTCATCATTAACAATTATTTTCTGATTCTCTGAATCATATAGCTCTACTGTGATTTTATCCAGTTTTGAAAACTTGTCTGTAAGAACTTTAGGAGTACTAACATAACTTAATATTCCTCTAACTAACGCACCATTTCCTCTCTGATTTAAAATAGAGAGAATGATATCTGAATTACCAATAAATTCTCTAATTTTCTGATATGAATCAGTCTTTAATCCTTCGGGTCCTGGCTGAATAAAAACATACCCTCTTGTTGGTTTTTGTTTTCCTGAGTAACTAGAAGATTTATCGCTTAATTTGAACAATTTTGAAAGATCTGGATTATTATCATATGCGTCGAAACTAAACAAACTACAAATTCCTTTTAAATTCTCAAATATTCTACCAAAATTACTAAAATCTGTATGATAGAATTCTGAATTCATTGATGTTCCAAACATAATATCTGCAATGACATTTGCTTCTCTAAATAGCAGTTTCTCTGATAATTCCTCTAAGGTGGTGTTAGAATTTTGTTTTAGTGCATATTTATCATCAATTAAAACGATTGGTGTATCCAACCTAGATTCTTTCTTCAAAATATTATAAACAAAGGCAAGCACTGAAAACGTTCTTGAAAAGTCAGATTCATCAGCGGGAAGATGAAGAAACAGAATTGGTTTGATTTTTGATGCTTTAATGTGTTCTAAAACACTTTGCATCACTCCAAGAATAAAGGGATTGTTATCAAGAAAAACAAATAATAACGATTTGCTTCTAATAATTTTGTCTATATATGAAACAACTCTTGCTTCATTCATTTTATACCATTTCTTCCCTTGTGAAAACGACATAATTGGTTTATTTTCTTCAGGAAGAATTACTCTTGAGATATCTGATAAATCGCTTAAAGTACCATTGAAACCAATATACAAAGCAGAAGATAACTGATTCTTAATCCTCTTTCGAAAACCTTTGCATAGACCTTTACCATACTCACCTGTAAGAATAAGACCAATAGAACTGTCCTTATTGGTAGTCTCTAAAAATAAACTATCAGAAGTTTCGCATCCAATTAACGGTGTTTCTGCTGTTTTACTATTTACGATTATTCCTGAATGATTAAATTCAAGAAAGCCATTGAATTTTTTCGGAAAGTCTTCTTCCTTGTTTTTTGCACGTTGAAAAATTGATTTCATTGCTGTCACCAGTACTTCAATTATTGTTTCGCTGTTTAGATTTTAAGATTTTTTATCAAGTAAATCTGTTCAAATTGGAGTCTGAAAAAAGCTAGTTGCCCATAAAATTCAAGTTTAAATAGGGATAATCAATTATATAACTAAAATAACCTTGTTCCGACAATAATCTTATATATATTATAAGAATAAGAGTTCAATTTAAGAGGTAACAAACGTGTCTGATACTTCAGTTACTAAAAAAATGTCTGCAGCTGCATTTTTCAACGATAACAGAGCTATTGCTGGTTTCGGAAATTCAATGCGTGCTGTATTTACTAGTATAAGAGAATTAGTTGAAAATGGTCTAGATTCAGCTGAAAAAAGAGGAGTAAATCCAATTATTGATGTGGAATTAAGAAGACTATCAAGTAGAGAAATTAATGAATTACTTGATGTTAAACAGTATAAAAAGCTCGAAAAACATCTTGATTTCTTACAGCTAACCTGCAAAGATAATGGTATTGGAGTCCCCGGACATCAGATTGCAGAGTTATTTGGTAGAGTTTTAACAGGAACAAAATATGGCGTTATTCAGACACGTGGAAGATTTGGTTTAGGAGCTAAAATGTGCTTATTATATTCTATGTCTTCTGTAGACCTTCCTGCAAAAATCAAATCACGTTATTTTATGGATGATATCACAAATGAAATGCACCTAATGATCAATTTGGAAAAGAATGAACCTATAATTATGGAACATCGCGAATATCTTCCAAGTGATCCTAATTATCTTGAAGAGCCAGGAATAGAAATAAGTATTACTTTTACTGGAGCTTGGAGTCTAGCTAAAAATAGTGTTAGAGAATATTTCAGACAACTAGCTATAATCACACCTTACGCTACTTTCAACCTCAATATACCCGGAGACAAAGAAGGTGAAGTCGATGAATTCCATTATGAAAGTGTTGTAGATGATATGCCTGAACCTCCTGAATATGTCCAAATCCATCCTTGGGGTTGTGATATTACTCAATTCAAAGCAGAATTAGCTGCTAATAAAAATAAAAAACTAAAAGGATTTTTAGCAGAACATTTCATGGGTGTAACTGAAGAAATAGCTGAGGATTTCTTTCAATTACTAGAGATAGACCCTAATAAAAATCCTAAAGATTTAACATCCAAAGAGATACGTAGAATTGTTCATGAGGGATTTGTTAAAGCTTATCAAGAAGCTAAAGATGTCAAAAGAAAAAGAGACAGAGTTTTTCAGTTTGATGGACCAAAGGGTACGTCTCTTTCACCTTTAGGAGCTGGCAGATTAAGAAAAGGTCTTGAGAAAGAGCTTGATCCTAAATTCGTTGAAGCAATCTCTCGACCTGCAAAAGCTTATTCCGGTCATCCTTTCATTATCGAAGCAGCAATCGGATATGGAGGAGGAGTAAGTGAAGCTGCACAAACACGAAGTGCTACTGTTCAAGACAATAAAATCATTTACAGATATGCAAATCGTATTCCCCTGATCTTTGGAGCAGGAAACGATGTCATTACTCAAGTTGTCTCATCAATAAGATGGAATGAATATGGTCTTACTCGACAATCTGATCCATTAGCTGTTGCAGTGTCTCTAGTTAGTACAAAAATTCCTTTCCCTGAAACTAGTAAAGAATATATTTCTAATGTTCCAGAAATTGAGGAAGAAATACGATTAGCTTTAATGCAATTAGGAAGGAGACTTAAAACCTTCCTAAGTAGAGCTAAACGAAAGAGAAGAGAACATGCTCGTTTATCACGTTTTGTTAAATCAGCTCCAGTTATCGTTGATAATTTAACTCAGATTTTAGAGGATGAGAATCTTCCTCTTACTGATTTTCGTTTTGAAAAAAATAGAATCGCTTCAGCTTTAGCTCACGGAAAATCTACTAAAGCAAAATTATTCATGCCTTTAGGACAACGTCTTTTTGGTTTAGATATTTGGTGTCCATCTCCCATCCAAAATGCTCTAAAAACTAAGAATATTGTTTCGGTATCAGATTTTCTATTAACTCCTAGTTCCGATTTAACTACAATTCTAGATTTACCGAGTGAAGAAGTATATAATATAAAATCAAGAACCATTTTTGAACTAGATAGAGAAGGATTAAGTCCCGATTTAGATGCAAGAATCTTCGTTACTCGAGCTATAGAAAGAAGGTTTGATACAGAGGAGAAGAAATCTCCATTATCTCTGAAAGATGCATTAAACAGAAGATGGATTCAAAATAGCTATCATTTTCTAGCAACAGAATACAATAAATTAGGCTCTGTTGCTAATTTTGTAGAAAAACTATTCGAAAGTAAAAAGGATAATTTGATTAATCAACTCTTATTAAAAAATAGAAAATCAGATGGTTCGCAGAAATCAGCTGCTTCTTTAGAAGAAATTCAGAATTTAACTAGTATTACACAATTGAAATTAAAACATTTGTTCCCATCGTTTAGTGAGTTAAAAGAAAAGTCAGAAGGATTTCTTTCATCTGATTTGTCTATTGAGGAATTTCTTTTCCAAATAATTCATCCTAGTGAAATAGTTTACAATCAAGCTATTACTCTTACATTAGTTCAACATTTAATAGACGTTCTTACAATTCTCTCTGATAAGTTTCCAAATTTTAAAAGTACAAACATAACTAAAATGAAGTTGGATTGGACAGATGGATATACAAAAAACGCTTTTCATAGAAGAAAGATAAAAACAATTGAAGAATTTATTACTCAATCAATTGATGATCTCATCCTCATCAAGGAAATGGAGAGGATACTTTATTCTCACTTTATCGATATTTTAGTTAAAAATTCTCCTTCTATTAAATTATCAGAATTTAAGATTTTTCCAATTGAAGAAATGAAAACTCAAGAAAAAGAGTTGATCACAACTCTATCAGCAAAAGGTATTACGACACTTGCTAAATTCATAAGCTTTCCAGCTGATCAAATACATTCTTCTAAACTTAAATCATTAATTTCTCTTTTACTGGAAGAATCTAAAAGAAAGCTTAAACATTCATTGATTGAAAAAGAATTTGAGCATTCAACTTCACATTTGAAAATTATTCCTGTAAGTCTAGAAAGAGAACTATATAAAAGCCAGATTTTCACCTCATCAGCCTTTTTAGCTTATTCATCACCTGCATTAAGAAAGATGGGTTTGAAAAAACGCGATGTAGAGCGAATGAAAAAAGCTCTAGGAACACCAATTCCGGATTGGATAAAAGAGCAAGAATTACTAAAAAAACTAGGAATACTTGTCCTTGAAGAGCTGTTCTTTAATTCACCAGATGCATATTCGATGACAGCTGAAGAGAAGAAAAAATATCTTGAAATGATTACATTTTTACGTTCTCCTATAATTTTCACATTTCCTAATCTTCGAGAGATGTCTCATTTGCTTCGAGAAGTTGGTTTAAACTGTATAGGCAGGTTTGCTATTTGGCCAAATGACGAATTATCCGAAATTATGGATTTATCCGAGAATAAAATCAAAACACTCAAAGCGAGTGTTTCTTTTGATGATTACCAGAAAAATAAAGAAATCTATGGTAAAAATCTAAGTCAACTAAAAGGGATGTTTCCAAAACTAATTGAATACTTTGGAACTACAAACCCCACAGTTCAGGACTTATTTTATCTATATCCTTCTGAGAAACTTCACTTTACTAAAGGTTACTGGGTAAAGATTGAAAATATTAGTCAACTTTCTCAAATGGAGATTATTGAATTATCACATCTATTTGATAAAAAGCAAAAACAACTTCCCGATTTAAAAGAAGCTCTTCTTAAGCTAAAAGCTAGAAATATTGTAACCATTAAGCAATTTTTAGATTTAATACCAGAAATAATTGAATCAGAGCTAAGTGTAGCTGCTCAGAGGAATGCTACTCTCGAACTTCATGAGATGCTTAAAACTAGAGATATCAAAGGAGAAGATGAATTTAGTAAACAAGTTTTACTCATATGTGAGTTTGATGAATTTCAAAGTATTTTCGCTCTACCTATATCTCGAGTTTCGAAACTCTCCTTATCAGATTTTGAAAGCTTAAGAAATAAAGGAATAGTTGCTGTTCATCAATTATTTGAATACTCTCCTAAAGAGCTTGCATCAATTCTAGATAAAGAAGAAAAAGAAATTGAAGATCTTCAGAGTGATTTTAAGCTAGAACAGCAAGGAACAAGCTTTTTCGAAAAGATAGATAGAAGTAGGTTTAAATCATCAGTTTCATTTGATTTTGAAGATTCTGAAAGATTTTCAACTCATGAGATCGAATCTATGATTTTAGCTGGATATGATACTGTTGACAAGATTTTCTATCTTGCTCAACCAATGATTTTTTCTGCTTCACTAGTGAATTGGAATGTTGTTGACAAATTTAGAAAATTGCTCAGATCTCCTTTAACTCTAGCAACATGGGAGCGAAAAGTAAAGAAGACAGTTAAGGTAGAAGAAGAAGAAGGTAACGAACAAACAAAAACAATAGAAGAAGAACAACTAGTATCTCTTACAACTGAACAATTAAACACGCTTCAAAATCATGGTATCACTAGAATTATAGATCTGCTTGTGAGTCAAGCTGAAAATCTCTCGGAATTCTTGGGAGTTAGTTTTGAGGAAGCTAAGAATTTTCAAAAGAATATTCGAATTAGTGATACTGGTACAGATATATCTGAGCTTGATATCTTTAAAACTGAAATTGTAAAAGCCCTTGAAGAAATAAACATTTTTACTTTAGAAGACCTCTATTTCTCTACTACTAAAAATAAATGGAATGAAGCTATTTTACCTTGGAGAACTGTTGAAGCATTTAAACAAGTTTTGAATTTGCCTTTAAATCATATTTCAGATATGTTAGACGCTGATTTAATTCAAACACTTACAGATGTTAATGTTTTAACCTTATTGGGATTTATGCTTACTTCACCCGAAAGCTTAATGGAAAGAACAGGAATTCCTGATGAAAGAATAGAGAATATTAAACGAGGTTTAGATTTAGCTGATATCCTCAGTTATTTCTCTCTACCTGGATATTTCTTACCTGAACTTACTTTTGAACAAACTGAAATATTAAGAGAGAATAAGATTTTGACTATTGCAGATTTCATTCTAACCTCGAATCAAAAACTGACTAAGTTAGTTGGAACATCATCAAAACAGCTGGATGAAATAAAGGATTCTCTCACCGCTCAGAAAATTGTTGGATTATATGAAGAAAAAGGCATATTCGCTTTTGAGACAAAATTGTTCGATAAATTAGAACAAAGACAACTAAGTAGGGACTCAATCTTCCAGTTTGAGAGATTCCAAACTATCCAAGAACTGTTCTATGAAAGTGAACCAGCATTTTATCAGCTAAATCCTGAGCTATGGCCAAAGATTTCTGCTGTCCAGAAAGTTCTAGCTCTTCCTTTAAGAATCTTCACAGAAATCTCAGAATATTCTATAGAAGTATGGGAGCAAAATAACATAAAGAATGTTTTTCAATTGCTATTTATCCCCGATGAGGAAATTACTGATCCCCTCTTATATAGATCTATTTCTTCTAACTCATCCAAAATGTTAGAAATGAGATCTTTCCATTATTTCTCAAAGTTACCATCTTCTGTTTATAATAGTTCATTTTTCAAAGAAATCGTTCAGGATTTTGAGAATAAAAAATTATCAGATGTTATAACTGATCCAAAAGTTATTTCTCATCTTCTTTCAAAGGATAAACACTATCAAGCTGAAAACTATAATTTAACCTTGATAAGATCTCTTCTAGAATTACCTCTTAGAATCACACCTTTCTTTAATCGGATTAAGAAGATTCAGCGCGAAGATTATAAAAATACTAAGATTGGTGATGTATTTGATATAGATTTAACAGAACATCCTGGACTTGCACCTTTTTTCAATAAACTGATGGAAGTAGATTCGTTCAATAGTTTAGTGAAAGATGTAGCTGTACCAATCTCCTCTATAGGATTGCCGAGAGGATTAGCTTTGAAATTAAGTAAATCCTCTGTTAATACTTTAATTGACTTTTTCTCAGTTCCAATAAATGTATTATCAGAAATAACAGGACTCTCTATGCGGTATATTAAAGAAATTCAGAACAGTCTAAATTACCAAATTATTGTGTCTTTCCAGAAAGAACAATCTCACAAAATACTAGAGTGCTCTATAATAACTCAAAAGCAAATTGATTCTCTTGCTGAGAGAGGAATAACTGATATTGAAACTCTCTACTATTCAGCTGATACACGACGAATATCTGATATTCTTCCAGTTGAGAACTACCAGAAGATAATGGAAATTCTTTCTGGATCAATAAGATTTATTGGTTTTCTGTCCTTTGATGAAATAAAACGATTAGAATTTTATGAGATAAATTCAGTAATAGATCTAGCTTTATTAGATAAAAAAGAATTATTTCACATTACACAAAATCCTATTTACAAAGAATTTCATGCTCTTGATATACTCTCTTTAGACGAACTAGCTGATAAAAGAATCGAAACCGCTATCCCAATTACATTATTACCTTCAATTGAAGAGGATTATCTTGAAAAAATCAATAAACTTGGGATTTACTCAATTCAAGATTTCAATTCTAGAATGACTGAAATAAGGGAATCTCATCCTCATCTTGTCAAATTGGATGTTTTTAGAGAGGTACAAATGTATCTTGCTTCTGTTGCTTTCATTGGATTAACAAATCAACAAGTTCAGAAGTTGATTTATTCTGGAGTAGGCGATATACTCTCATTTATTACAGAAGATGTATCAACAATAGCTTTGATTCTTAATATCAGCGAGAAGGAAGTTAGAAAATATATAGAAAAAATAGAACCAATTTCATTAGCAAAGGAAATAAATCGAAAAGGTGTAAAAATTGATGAGTTCCCGGTTCTTAAAAAATCGACAGTAAATTATCTTCTAAAATCTGAAAAAGAATATGTTCAGGATATTTATAGTCATTATTATCAAGCTTTTACAATCAGTAATGTTTCTGACGATGTTGTAAAAGACTTCCTTGGAAGTTGTAATATTTCAATCTATCGCATAACGGAACTGTCTACTGAAACAAAATTAAAATTATCACAAATGGGCGTTCTTAGAATAATTGATTTCTTGTGTGTAAATGATAACGAATTAAAGAAGACTTTTGATGGTTCAATACCCAATGAAATTTCAGAGATTAGAAAAGGGCAATTTACACTTGACAGAGGAACACCTTTACTTTTGAATGAACCTATTAAGGATTTGTTAAGAGATCTGTATTTTGATCCTGATAAGAAAACTGTGGAGGATTTATTTGGTTTTGTACCTGAACATCTTCTACAATTTTCAGAGTTTGAAAGGATAGAAAAAATCTCGAACATATCATTTGTAGAACAACTAGTTAGCTTTCTTAGTCTGAGTATTTTCTCTCTCCCTTATTTCGACATGGATACCAAGGTAGCACTCAGAAGAAATGGAGTATATCATGTAATAGAGTTGATATCTTCAAAGGTTCAATCGATGGAAAATGTAACTACCGAGATAACAAGAAATATTCGTGATTTTCAACGTGATTTTAACCTTACAAAGAGGATGTCTGAAACATTTAGTCCGCATCTAAATCAATCAATTAAACTACCAAATAAAATGAGTGAAAAATTTGGTAGTTATGGTTTAACAACAGGATTGTTCCTCTTTGATTTCGTTCAACATCCTTTATTTGAGTTCTCAGAAAATGAGAAAAAAGTAATCAATGATATAACGAACAACTTCTTCCGACCTGTCTCTTGGTTATATAATATCATGAGTTTAGATGTTAAAAATTTCAATCGATTGCGAGATAGAAAAGCTATCAATATTCTTTCTGCTCATCTGCTAATCACTGAATCAAAATTAAAACCAGAAATAGTTGCTTTTCCAGATAACATTATATCTAAATTTATTAAAGCTTTGAATGAAGAAATTGTCAGTCTCAAACCTCCTACATGGGCAATTAAGCTAGATGAAATAAAGTTGATATCAGATAATAAATTGTTAAAGAAACTCAAATCGAACAATATTACTTATCTCGATGAACTCATCTCTGCTGATAGCATCATCAATTTTGATACTAAAATCTCTAAGGAAATTAGACCTATTCTTTACTCATTAAAGAATTTCAATATCAATACCCTAGAAGGTATAACATCTACCCAGATACAAAAATTAAAACAAAGTGGTGTTCGAACAGTTTTCCATTATCTATCTATCCCTCTCCCTCTACTTTCTAACATTACAGGGCAGTCCACAGATGATATTAAATTAACTATAGCACAAATTGACTTAAACGACTTAGAGAAAAGTGCTAAATTAGTTGGATTAGATATTGATCTCTTTACAGAAATATCTGATAAAGTTAAGAATTTACTGAAAGAATATGGTTGTGTATCTTTAACTCAAGCTGCTAACTTGAATCTGGATCAACTGCCAATCCCTCAAGAAGATAAGAGAAGCCTTACTCAACTTGTTTCGATGTTACTTACACCAATTACAATTATTGGTAAGGTTCTCCAGTTAAGCAAGAAAGATGTAGACGAACTGTTAAGTAATAATGTGATGACTTATACTGATTTACTTGAAGTTCCTCAACAAAAATGGTCAGCCAGCATCAAACGTCTAATTTCAAGACAAAAAACTGATCCTAATTATCTTATAAAACGTCTATCTGATATCAAGAAATTTGGTGTTTCAATTGATAAACTTAGCTTAACCAAGTCAGTCACCACTTCATTACTATCTGCTGGTATAAGCACAGTAGATCATCTTTTGTACCTCCCCTCCAATCATATAACTTCTCTTACAAAACTCACTGAAGATGATTTGGAAGAATTATTAATAAACTTAAATTCTAGTCCAAGTTTAATCCCTGGACTTTCAAAAGAACTGCTGATTTATATCTACAGCAAACCTCATTATACAATAGCTGACATCCTCATTAATTTCCATAATATCTCAAAAGAGAATCTTCAACCAATTCTTGAAAGTGTTTCAAAAATTAAAAATATTGAAGAACTTAAGTTCAAAGATCCTCTTTCAACAACAGAGAAATATATAGTCGGTAAAGGTTTTCATTCTTATACCTCTTTAATTACTTCTGAGAATTTTATAACTGATAAGAAGTTATATGAGCGTGTTGCACCTTATCTTCTTGCTAATATAAGATTTCTTGATTTAGACACCAAGACAGAAGTAGCATTAAAAAGAGCAAATATTGCTACAATAGCTGATTTATTGATTCTCTCTCCAAAAACCATTGCTACTCAAGCTAGGACTAGTATTAAAGCAATAACAGATATTCTCTTATCAATAAATATTGATAACATAAATTCAAAAGTTGTAATTAACCAAGATTCTCATCTAAGAGACGCGTTTTTCTTGACTGATAGAGACAAGGAATTCCTGAAATCCATTGGTATCTTTAATCTTAATGATTTGAGAGAATACTCTGTATATCCATGGATTGTTTCAGAGAGTAGAATTGATAAAATTAGAGAAAGAATTGGTTCAATTTTGCAAACTCCTATTCTTTATTATAAGGAAATCTTAAGCTTACCTTTCCATACAATAGAAAGCAAATATCTGAAAGAATCAATTTTTTCAGTTCAAGAATTAATTACAATTTCAACTCAAAAAGAAGCTGACAAAATTACTGAATTCTTGAGAACATTTTCAGCTTCTACTGATAAAATAAAAGAAGATTTTGTTCCAATTGACCAAGTGTTAAGTGAAAATGAACTTACAACTCTTAAAAATGATCTCAAATTTAAGAAAATAACACTGTTTAATGAGCTTTTGCTTGAAATGTATGCTGGTTTTAAGAAGCTTAGTTCTAACAGTATAAAAATACTTCAAACCTTAAAACATCCTCTCTCTGCTTCTACAAAATTTAATACTAATGAGATCCAAAGTTTAAATTCTAAAGATCTTTATACATATGTTGATCTTCTTATCAAACCTAAGAGTTACTGGTTAACTTTCTCGCCAATAAAATTAAAAACTAAGATTCAAGAAATACTTCCTAGTTTAACAACTTCAAGAATAAGAAGTGATGTTGCAAAGAGAATTAAAGTCTCTTCTCTAAAAACAATTTCACCTAATGTCAAAAAGGAATTGAGCCAAGTTTACACTACTGTGGATGAAATAATATATGATATTATGACAGAAGATTATAGAACCTCTAAATCTAATATCAATGCTATTCAAAGATTCTTCTCCACTTCAATTTTACTTATTAAGTACCCTAAAATTTCTATAAAAAGCTGGAGAAAGATTAAAAATAACCTAGAAGAAGTAGGAGATTTATTTAAACTATCAAACAAAGACCTAGGAAATACTCTTTCTTTACCAGTAGACGAAGCTTTGAAAAACCTAGTTAATTTAACTTCAGAAAATATATTGAAAGCTCCGAATTTGAAGGCTAATAAAGTACTCTCCACTCAAGATATAGATGATTTAAAGGATTTAGGCTTTAGAAATTATATTCAAATTTTGGATGTGATGAAAGCTAAGAATAACATTCCAAAAAATTTGAAAGATAAAATCACTATTTTAGAAAAACTAGATGTCAAAAAATTAGAACCTAAATTAAAAGAATCTGTAACTCTAATGGAACTTATCTTCTTAATGCCAAGTCTAGATAATCTTTTACTAACTAAATCTCAAAAAGATTTGTTGAACAGAACTGCAGAATTTATGTTCTCTAGAGGAACAGAGCTTTGTACAGTATTGGATATAGATATTTCTAATAAGAACATTACTTGTCCCGATTTGTCTTTAGAATATCTATTATTATTGCATGATTTTGACAATAAACTATATACAGCAATCCTCAGCAATTTACCTGAAGAGATTGATAAGCAAATTAAGGATCTGTTTGATTATCTAACAAGGTCTCCGATTATACTATCAGAACCAACTCTAGCGAATATTGATAATATTGCATCTCAAGAATTTGAAACAATTTCTGAAATGTTACTCGAACCCAAACAATCACTCTCTAATGTCGTAACTGATAAAACTTTAGAGAGAAACCTCAAAAATATCTCACTTAGTCTTCTCAAACAGCTTAAAAAAGGCTTAATAGATTTTCCAACCAAATTTTTTACTGCAGGTGAGATTAACACCTTGAAGAAGAGTTCCATTTATTCTGTAGAAGAAGCTTTGTTATTTAATAAGAAAACAAACGATAAGAACACAAAAGAATGGGAGTTGTGTCTTAGATTAAAGAATATAATGTATCTAGAACTATATGATTTACCTGAAATTACAGAAGATTCAGAGATTTTGAATTATGTAAATAAAAATAATCTTATTACAATTTACGATCTTTTAGCTCATTGTAAACATAAAGCTCAATCTGAAAAAATTTGTAAAAACATTGTCCCTTCAATAAAATTTGCAACACTTTCTGAATTAGTATCTCAAGAACAGAAAAGATTTTCTAATTTTATTAAAGGAGCAGATTTAGGCGAATTACTTAAGAAACATGAGCTAAAAACATTTGGATCATTATTTACTTATCTGGATAATGTTGATCTTCAGAATATTGAACCTGATTTTGAGAAACTTCTATCAACCTTAAGAGCTCCAATAATGTTGCTCACTCAAGATGCTGCTTTAGTTGCAAAATTGAATAAAGCTGGTTACTATCAAGTTTTTGATTTAATGACATCAGCTAATATCAATTCTATATTCTCTAAATGTAAATTAACTGATAAACAGTTAACATCAGCGAAAGAATTGACAAAGAACCTAAATTACATAACAATAAATGATATAATTACGGTGAGCTGTTATCCTATCACCAGTGTTAGTTTCATAGATGAGAATATCAAAAAACTGTTAGTACGTGCTGGATATTCAACAATTACTCATCTGAATGTACCAGATGAAATCCTTTTGAGAACCTCTGGATTAACAGCTCAACCTTTATCTAGAATTACAAAAGTTTTGAATATGCCTATCTATTATCTCTCAGACTTAACAAGAGAGAATCCTTCTAGTTTAAGTATATTACAGAGTAAAAACATTCAAACGATTAACGATATATACATCTCTGATTGTAACCAACTTTCTAGTACAATCAAAATACCTGAAAGGCAGTTTAAATCTATCCTTTCAACATTAACAGATCAATCAATAAAACTTGCTCAGAAGGATGAAACTAAATTGAAAACTTCAATGCCTTTCATCGAAGAGCAAGAGATTCAGAAACTTAAAGAAATAGGCGTATCTTCTATACAAGAGCTGATATTTCCTACAAAGGAAGCTAAGAGCTCTTCTGCAATGACTTTAGTTAACGTAGAAAAATTGTTGAAGCACTTGGATAATAAAATAGAAGAATTGGATGTCAAAGCACCAATTTTAGTACAAATAAAACAATTAGGTATAAACGATTTTAAAGAATTTATTTTGTATCCTTCTACAGTTTTAGATAGTAAAGTTGATTTAAGTTACATGGCTATCAAAGGTCTAAAGAACCGACTCCCCTTATCAAGTTCTAAATCCACCTCAAGTAAGAAAACAACTTCGTCTTCAACAAAAGCTTCTTCCACGACGCAAGTTAGTTCTTCAACTAAAAAAACTACTACAGCTGCTAAAAAACAACCAGTAGCTAAGAAAACTGCAAAATCCTCTTCTAAACCAAAAACTAAATCTTCAACTGAGGATTCAGAGAAGAAATCAGCTGCAAAGATTACAAGTAAGAAGAGTAAACAAACAACTTTACTAGATGTTGGATCTAATCCTAAGAAAACGTCATCATCTTCATCAAAAAGTTCATCGAAAAATAAAAAAAGGAGTAGTGGAAAATGACAAATCTATATAATTTCTCTTTCATTAATTCAACTGTTTTACCTGCCACAGAGCGCAATACTTCTTTTGATAAAGAAGTAGTTATTCGTGAAATGTATAACTGGGTAAAAGACACTTTTGATTTGAAGAGGGGTACATATGTACTCTTCTTGCGAAGTAGTAAAAAATGGTATAAGTTAGAACCAAGTAGAAAACTCTCCCGTTATCCATTGGAAAAACAAACTATGAAAATCAGTGTCAAACGCACCATACAATTAGATAAGATTGAAGCTCTAAAAGCTGAATTGCTTCATAATAAGGAATATTTCATGCCTTATGGAGTAACACATGTTGAAACAAAGGATTCACAAGAAACAAACAATCTTTTGGTAGAGTATGCTTTAAATTTTCTCCAACAAGCGATGGAAAATCCAACAGAAGCTTCATTCTACATTCCTTCAAGAGGTGGCACAAATGTGGGATTCGATGAAGAACAAGAACTTGTTTTAATAGGGAGACAAATGATAGAACGTCAATTTAGAAGTTTATCTTCAGTAAGTTCTGTAGAACAAATGACCATTATAATGAAACTAATTCATGATTTGCTTTCTCGAGATATTCATAGTACTAAAAGAGATATTTTCTATATGGATGTTAATTCATTTGAGAAACAATCAGTTTCTGATTCATTAGTGGAAGATTTAAGTGCTATGTTACAAGTAACTCGATCTTCTTTAAATGTAAGTGCTTCATCTAAAGGAATAGTTGTGGGAAGATTGAGTTTCAAAGAAAAAGGAGATCAAATAGATTGTAGTGCCATAGGTGCAGGAAAAGCTATCTCTCCAAATATCGATGATATTGAGGATTTTGAAACAGACGCTGAAATGTGCTTAGTAATAGAGAAGGATGCTATATTTAACAGATTAGCTGAAGACCAATTTTATGATTATGTACCAAGTATTCTGATTACTGCAAAAGGGCAACCAGATGTAGCAACAAGACAATTTCTAAAAAAGATTAATGATGACCTAAATATTCCAATTTTTGCGATTATGGATGCTGATCCTTATGGTTTCGAAATTATGAGAGTGTATAGTGTAGGAAGCAAAGCTTTAAGTTTTGAATCATCGCACCTGGCTGTTCCAAATATCAAATGGTTAGGCCTTTTACCAAGTGATTTATCAGCTGAAAGTGGTTTCGATATCCCAAGAAGTGCTCTATTAAAACTAACCTCAAAAGATATTCATAGATCTAAATTAATGTTAGAAGAGGAATTTGTTCAACGAAAACCTAAGTGGAAAGAACAATTGCAGATTCAACTAGATAATGGTTTTAAAGCAGAAATACAAGCTTTAAACGCACGAGATCCACAGTATATCACAAATTTCTATTTGCCTAAAAAAATAGAAACAGGTGACTTTATTTAATCTGAAAAATCATTCTTAAAAATAAATAAAAAGCTGAAAAGATAGTTGCCTTATTATTCTTTCTATTGTGCTTTTTCGAGATTTATCTCTATAGTTGAGACTGTTTTTGGTGGGATTCCTTCTTCATCAGATTGTATATCTTCTGAACCGATAATAACATCTGTTACTTCTACCATATCTGCTAAGAATTTTCTTCTGGTAATCTCTGCTACATCTACAGCCTTGGAAATTTGTCTTCCTCGAGCTTGAATAACGCATTTATCACTTTTATTCAAGATTGTTACTGCAACTAAAACATAACTAATAGTATTCTTTTTTCCAATGTAGATCGTTTGACTCGCGGGACCTGTTTTCTTATCTGAGGTTTTCATCTTGGGAGTAGGTTTCTTCTCTGTTTCTTCAACTTTAGTTTCTTTGCTCATATTTTTCACCAGTAATTAGTTTGTATGATGCGTTAGGATTAAGTAGTAAAAAACATTCTCCCATGCTTAAAAATTTTCCCTTCGAATAAATTAAATATATGAAAACTTACAAAAGCATACTTATAAATATCTTAGAGAGGAGAATTCACAAAGGACTTTTCCATATGAGAGAGTAGATAGTATGCAAAGAAAGAGGTTAGCTTTCGATTCTATTTTCATTGTCACTTCAATTGCATTATTCAGTGTAATTTTGGTACTATTTGAACGTTCACTACCTACTAATGAACTTAATCAAGGCTCAATTTTGCAAGGTTTTACTACAGCTTACTCAATTTTCTTTTATTTTGGAATTATCATAATTTATCTTATTTATGGTTGGTCTCTTCGAAGGTGGTTTTTGAAAAAAGAGATAGAAGAAAAGGATAATTCATTGAGAACTACTTATCTGGTTTCTGGTATCTTGTTTTTAGTTATAACTGTGAATTATATAATAGTATATTTCTTACCTTTAAATCCTCTTAGTTTTTATGTTCGATTCACTATTGCGTTGTTTGAAATATTGCAAATTACAGTTCTTAGCACAACCTTTGGTATTTTATTATATCCACAAATAGAGAGTGGTTTAGGCCCTTTAATTTTTAAAGAAAATTTACAAGCTGATGATAGACAACTAGGTTTAGCTTCAGTTCAAAAGCAAGTTAGTTTTCATGCTATGAAATATTGGAAAATCTTAATGATTATATTTGGTTTAGGATTAATAATTTCTAATCTCTTACTTTTCATAATCTATCCGTCTATTCCAGTAGCGAACGATGAATCTCTAAGTCTCTTTTATCCTAATTTCAACTATCATTATAATCCTAGTACAGGTTATAGACAGGATTTTTTCACTTTCACCAGCTTAACTTCATCCATACTTATTGATTGGAAATTAGTTCAATCAATTTTAAGTTTGGTAATCCTTGTGTTTATCTTTCTAATGATTTACTTACCAAGTAAAGAAAAACCTAAATCGCAATCTGAAGATACAATTAAGTACGAATTACCTAAAGAAGAAACTTCACAAGAAAATATAGCCTATAATGTTCTTACACCTTCCGTGGATCTTAAAGAATACAAACCTTCTCATCAGATTACAACAAAATCTGAAAATTGGCTTAGCAAAATCTACAATAGAACTGTTAAAAGCGATTTTATAGGAGTAATGACTTTACTCTGTCTTAATTTTGCTTTAGCTACCCTAATCATTTTTATCTTTCAAAATTTAGGATTAGTTAATGTTACTTCTTTGCAACTTGAAGAACAATATAATACTCTCTATAAAACTTTCACTCAATTATATTGGGCTGGATTTGGTGAAGAGATTTCCTTTAGATGGTTAATTTTTGGTTTACCACTTTTCATTATTTATGGAGTTATCTATCTTGTTTTGCATCTAGTAAAATCTAGAGTAAATAAAGAATACATCAAAGAAGAGAACAACGAAAATGCAAGATTTCTAGAAAAAATTTATTCGACAAATCCACTTCTTTATCTTATAGGAGGATGGAAACGGATAGATTTTATTGGAATTATTCTCTTAATTTTCTCAGCTCTTACTTTTGGATATGTTCATTACGCAAATGGATGGGGTTCGTGGAAAATCTTCCAAGCTGGAGTAGCTGGTTTAATATTTGGTTATTCTTATATTCGATATGGTTTTCATTCTGCTATTTTCCTACATGCAGCAAATGATTTCTTAATCGGTTTTGTTTTAGTACCTAATTACGGTTTGATAATAAGTGGAGAGTATATATACCTGATTCTTACCTTTTTAGGAGCTCTTGTTTTATTCTATTTTGTTGTGATTGTACTTACTAAATTCTTTAAAGGGATTAATTTACTGTTTCATAGGTACAACAACAATTAGACCACATATTCAATGAGATGTGATAAACTTGAGTTATAGAGAAAAATTATTTCTGAAAGTTATTCTTGCAGGTGAAGCAGGGGTTGGAAAAACTAGTTTGAGAAGATCATATCTAGGAGAAGGTTTTGTTACTGAACATTTACAAACTATTGGTGCTGATTTTGCATCTCTTAATAAAAAAATTCAGGATTATTCCGTTCTCTTTCAAATTTGGGATATAGCAGGACAAGATATTTTTGAAAATGTTAGGATGATGTACTATAAAGGTGCTTTAGGAGCTCTCATGGTTTTTGATGCTACAAAATTATCAACATTAAAAGTTCTTGATAAATGGGTAAAGGAACTTGAAAAAGGAACAGAACGTGGTTTGGTTCCTTTCTCTATTATTGGTAATAAGATGGATTTAATTTCTAAAACTACTAGAGAGAAAATTCGAACTCAGGTTAAAAGTCTCGTATCTGAAATGAATAAAAAATATGCGAATCGAGGATTCAAAGTCGACTACTTCGAAACCTCTGCTAAAACTAACGAGAATGTTATTGATGCTTTTGAAAGTCTTGGCTCCAAAATTATTGCTTATATTGAATACAGGAAAGAACAGAGGAGGAAAGGAGTTTGAGCAAAGAACAAATTCAAGAGTTTTTACAAACTAATCATACTGAAAAAATCAATCTTAATAATATCAAAGAACTCCATTCTCTTATCCCATTTATGGCTGATAAGGAAGAAAGAATTCAAAAAAAAGCTGCTCAACTTATTTTTAGTAGTGCTTTTATTCCTACTGAAAAAATTTTAGATTTTTACATATCTAATCCTCTTCCCTATATTAAACAAGTAGTTGTTGATCATCTACAACATTTTATCCCAATCTTAGCAGAGTATTTATCTAAGGAATCAAGTTTTGAAAAAATTAAAGAGATTATATCAAATCTAAAAGTTGAAATTATTACTGTAGCTCTTAAAAAAGCATTTCAAACTGCTCCAGTTCTCACTACATTAGCTGAACTAGCTTTACGTACATGTGATTCCACAATCTCTAACATAGAAAATTCTTTCATTGATTTTAATTTCATATCAACTCAAACTAAAGAAATTAAGAAAATCCTAGTTTTTAGATTGAAGCAATCCAGTCCTGTGTATACTGAATTGACTTTATTCACACTTACTAAATTTCCTGAACTCACAAATCTTATCATCAAAGATGTGAGAAATATACTAAATAAAGAGAAGAATGAATCACATATCAAATATGCCGCTTTAGCATTAATGCAAATTGATGATCCAAAAAATACAGATGTTTTGATTAATCGATTAAAGAATTATGATGATTCAGTTGATACACAACTTGCTATAATTGAATCATTAGGAAGTTTAGGTAATAAAAATGCAAGTGAAATACTGATTTCTCAATTTGTTAAAGGGGAGCCTTTAGCTTATTATGCTGCACGTTCTATTGCTCTACTAGGGGATTCTGTTCTTCCTGATTTAATCAATGCACTTGAGGATGATAATAAAGTGCCTTTCATCATCGAATCGATGAAGAGAATCGGAGATAGTAGTTATGATTATTTAATGTCTGCTCTTCAGAAAGGAAACAATGTAATTAGGAAAAATGCTGCTCAATGCCTTACCTTAGTTATGAGCGAGAAATATGGTTATGAAGGAGCTATAAGATTATTAACAACTCAATTAGCTGGTAAAATTCCTTCAGTAATTGAAGCAATAACTGAATCTTTGTTAACTCTAGGAACACCTTCTATCAAAGTATTAATTGAAGAATTATCTGATGAAGATTTGAGACTAAGAAAGAACGCTATCGAAGTCCTCAATTATTTTGGAGAATACAACATAGAACTTGCTTTAGATGGTCTTCTTGATGTTGATACTACCTCAGCAGTTGAGTTAGGTTTAATTCTAAATATTTACTATCCAAATGAAGAAATGCAACAACTTGGTTATTCTTTTGCATATTCTTCAGGTAAATTACGTTTAAAGAATGATCAGATATTTAATCTTGCATTAAATTCCTTAAAAGAAATGGATCCAACTAAAAGAGAAAAAGGCTGTGTAATTCTCCAACAGTTTGGTGCTAAAGCTATACCTCATTTAAATTCGATGCTGACTGATCCAAATATCCAAGTGAGAAGAAAAGCAATAGAATCATTACGAGGTATAGAAAGTAAAAGAGCATTAATTATTTTGACAAATGCAGCAAAAGATGCTGATGATACAATTGCTGAAATTGCAACAAGAGCTCTTGGTGACCTCAAGGATCCTGGAGTATTAGATGTTATTATTCATAATATGAGAAGATCAAAAGAACTTGTCAAAGAAGCAGCTATTGATGCTGCTGTAAATATTGGAGCACCTATAGCTAAAAAATTATCAGAGAATCTTAACGCTCCAAACACTAACCTTGTAAGGTCAACAATTGAAGCTCTAAGTCAAATGGATTCAAGTATATTAAATATATGCATCCCCTCTCTAAAAACAGCTGATGAAAAGTGGTTTTCTAATTTACAAAAAGTTGTCACAAAAATGGAGAAAGGAGCAAAATCTGTGTTGCTAAAAAAATATAAAACTGAAAAGAATAGAACAATTAAGGATAGACTCCTTGTTTTATTATCACTTGTAAAAGAAGTATCTATTGTTAATGATGCAATCAGTAAAATCAATTCACGAGAACAAAAACTCGGTGTGTTAGTTTTAAATAATCTCGGTGAAGTAGGTGTTAAAAATCTTGTTGGCAAAATTAAGAAACTAACAAACTCAGAGCAAATCGAATTCAGTTTTAACAGTAAAGGATTGAAATCTGAAATATTAATACCTATTCTTGAAAAAGCTCAAGCTGATCCTAAATTAAATGAGATGAAACAATCGTTAATAAAAAACAATACTCGTACAATTAGAAAATACTGTCAAAATGAAAATATGAATTATAATGATTACATAAACAAGTTTAAGGAATAACAACATTATTTCATGAAAAGCTTGGGAATTACATCTGAACCTTTTAAAATATCAAATTGATTGTTTGTTAAGTTTGCTATTTTATTAGCAAGCAAAGGACTAAATGAAAGTTCAAAGTGTGGAGGAATATTCATATAGAAAACCTCATTTTCTTTCAAGAAACCAATACTATCATCTAATTTACTTACTGTATTTAATCTCTTATAACTTGCATCTAAAATCTCTAATTTGCCAAAAAACGTGAAAATTTCATGAAAATCATTTTCGATACTTTCTAGACTTTCACGTTTCTTCTCAGATGATCTAAAGATATGGAAATAACCTGATTCTTCTAACCACATAAAGGAAGCTGTTGATGCATCAAATAAATTAACTTTTGGAAATCTTTCGAATATAGGCGTGATAATTTTTATCAGATTTGTCTTACGTAAATCATCGTGGTATTGTCCATAATTGGAAGTTGTGATAACTAACTCTCTTCCTATATATCTGGTCGAATCTGTTGAAAGTTCTCTTTTACCTTGCAAACTTATTCGTTTATTTTCACGGATGATATATACATCATTTTCATCTGCTAATTTTCGGAAAGAGATGAACAAATCAAAAGGATTTGAACATTTGTAAGAATTATAGATTTCTATTGCATGTATCTCTTTTTCTGTTTTAATAAAAGGATAGTAATTCTCTATTTCTTCAATACTCAGATTCTTGTGTTTAATATTACTATTTTGTAGTTTTTCTTTGTGCCTTATCATTTTTTCAAATGAACTTTTATCACGGTAAAGTAACACTAAAGGATTTTGAGAAAATTCGAAATCTTGTGACATTGAGTTTAATTCTTCTAGAATAGAGATATTTCTCCGAAATACGATATTCAATAACGAATCTGATAACTGAAAAATCGGTAAAATTATTCCTGGATTAAAATGAGAAATGTTGAGTCCTTTCTGTTCCTTGAGAACAAGATTTATTTTTTTATCTTGATGTATTTTTGAAAAGAAATAAGCCAAAGCAACTGCTGTAATCCCTTCTCCTTCTATAAGAATATCACACTCAATCTTCTCTACCATAACCTATAATGGAGGAATAGATATTTAAAGTTTGAAGAGAAAAATATGCCATGGCATACGATATTGTACTAAAAGTGATTAAACAAGAAGGAACATGTGCAGCTGGTCACAAGGTCGGAGATGAAATTCGTATAAGTTTTGATAGCAACGAAATAAAAGGAAAAATCTGTCTCCATGCTCTTAATTCTGTTCTTCCTAAAGTTTATGCTATGGCCTATGGTGCTGAATTCCCATGGTTAAAAGACAGAGATGTTTCCACTCATGCTTGTCCAGATGCATGGAATCCTGTTGTTTATGAAGTAAAAAGAATTAGGGAGTGAGAACTAACTCCCAATTATTAGAAAAATTATCTTATCTATGATAAAGAGTAGTAAGAAAGCTAAATACAAAAGCAATAGTATCTCTTTAGTTATATACGCCCATTTCGGCTTTTGATTGAACAATATAGCTATAAATAGAAAGAAAGCAGTTGGTAAAATAAGTACATAACCTACTATCGCGCTTGCTAGATAGTTTAAACCTAAATAAATAGCTGTAAAACCTCCAGATATTAATATTGCAAGAAATATATCTGAAATTATTGCTGTTTTCTTGGGGCCAAATTTTACTGCTAAAGTTCTAATACCTGCCTTTCTGTCCCCCTCTATATCTGGTAAACCTTTTATGATCTCTCTTCCTACATTCCCCGAACCAGCTGCAACTCCTACAACTATGGGTATCCAAGCGAATCCATTATGATAGACAATAAAGGTATGTAATGAACCATATAAGAACAAAGCCAATACATTAATTCCAATGGTTAAATTTCCCCAGAATCCTAGTTTTTTCAGTTTAAAATCATAGAGAACTAAAGAACCACCAAAGATAATAGCTGTTACTACACTCAGTCCATATAATCCTCTGATTATATCAATAGCAAGAGCTGTTCCTAATGCTAAAACTACAAAAATAGAACCATATATTTTTGCTGCCTTAACTGATATTTTACCAGAAGCAATAGGTCTGTGAGGCGCATTTATTGCGTCTTCTTCTCTATCTGCAATATCATTAAATATCATAGCTTGACAAGAAACCAACATACCTGCTAAAACAACCAAAGCTACTGCTAGATAATCATTGGTTGTCAAAGAAATACCATTTGGAAAAGATAAAACAACTCCAAAAGCTGCTGCACATCCTGAAACCAAACCATTTACTAATCTTAAGATTTTGATATACGCTATCACAATCTCTTTTCTAGAAAAATGTATTGTACTCATACGGATAAAAAAATAAGGAGTTAGTTTTAAAATTTATTACTATCTTTACTCTGTTTTCTCAATTTTAATTTTTATTAACCGAATATTATCTAGGTCTAAACCTTTGAGAGTCTCTACGAGAGCCCAATTGATTTTTTCAAACACTGATTCAGCATATCTGTTCAGAGGTACTTCTTCACTATTTACTTCTAATAAAACTTTAGTCTTCATTGTTTTCAAATCTAAATATAATTTATGATTTTAAAGAGTTTAGAATGCACACTTTAGTTTCAACTTTATATTGGCTATTTAATCATAGATGATTTGATTATCTTCTGTAATTATTAATTTACATTAAGTTCTCATAGTATATATTTGAGATATATTTGAAAGAAATTTTTGTTTTTCTCAAATTATCACAAATAGTGTGTTACTAAGTTATTAGTATCTTTCAGTAAGCAATATTTCTGATACAGTTGAGGTTAATATTGGTAGTCTAATCAATGGTTCTTCAATTATTATTTTAGGGCACGGAACATTTGAAATTAGAGGAAGCATTAATCAAACATTTACTGTAGGAAATCAGCTTACATTTGTTTTTGCAAATAGTTATTCTGAAGAATACTTCTCTGTAGTATTTGATCCTTGTACTGTTGTTGTAAAGTCAAGTTAGAGTTTTAATTATATCACTTAATTTTTCAATAAATCTAAAGTAAATGAAAATATCTGAACTCCATATAACGAAAAAATCATGTTATAGTTGAGTAAGCATAAGTTGTTTGATTATCCTTTGTAAATTTAAAAAAATAGGAAAAGAAAAGATATAGTTAATTTTATTTTAGTTTTATAGTTGGATTAGGATCATCTTTACCATGCATCTCTATGTCAACTAAACCAGCTGATTCGAGCATCTTAACATACCTCAGAATAGCATGAGTAGAAGATCCAGTAGACATTGCTAATCTCTTAAGCTCAATTACTCTATATTTCTCTAAGGTTGAAAGCCAACTATAGGAAGGATCTGATTCAGCAATTATTTGGAATCTCTTCAAAGCTTCCTCTTTATCTCTAAGATCAGTTTTGATTTGTTCTAATCTTGATGAATCGGTTAAAAGTTCGTTATATTTGTTCTCAATTGTTGCTTTTTCATCTTTTACTTGTTCAAATTGAGCTTCAATTTCTGTTTTAGCACTCTCTAACTCGTTCATACTTTCTCTTAATTTATCAATTGTATGTTGCTTATCTTGATACCCATCACTTTGTTCATCCATCTCTCTTTTCATATTTGCAAAGTCAGTATCTTTTTTCATTGCTTCATTCTTGAGTTCTTGAATTTCTGCATTCAAATTTTCTTTTTCTCTTTTAAGATTAGTATGTTCTTCTTTGAGAGTATTAAGTTCGTTCTCAAGGTTATTTTTTGTTGTTTCTAATTCACTGAAACTCTCTGCTCTTACTTTGAGTTCATCAAGTTCAGTTTGCAGAGCATTCTTCTTCTCTGTCAACTCATTATTTGCAGCTTCAAGCTCCTCTACCTTAGTTTGAAAGCTTTGAACTTTATTTTCTAATTCAGTAATTTTAATCGCATCACTAACTGAAATACTTCCGTCTTCTTCTGTCAAATTAATCACCAATTAATAGTGGAAAGACTATATGTTTCTAAAGAACAGAAACATGAACATCTTACTTAAAGTTTATGAAAGCTATAACATCCTCTAATCGTTTACATCTAGAATTCCATCTTGACCTATCATAAAAACTGTTTCAATTTCAGGAATATGAGGACTATCAATAACCCTAGCTATTCTCTTATCACCTTTACTTTTCCTCAAAAAGATTCGAGTAGTACAAGAATGTGCTACTATATTTCCTCCAATTGGAAAAACTGTTTCCCCGTATAAAACATCTGGTTTGGAAAGAACTTGATTAGTAGCTACAACAGCTATTTCATAAACCTCTGCTAATCTTAAAAGTTGGTGTAAGAATTTGTTAAGTTTCTGTTGTCTTTCAAGTAACGAGTTTCTGCCAGCAAATTCAGCTCTAAAATGACTTGTCAAAGAATCGATAATCATGAGTTTGACATTCCCTTCCTTAATCAATCTTGGGCTTTCTAAAACTAATACCATTTGATGATCCGAATTATAAGCTCTACCTACATTGATTCTTCCTAAAACTTCTTCAGCTGGTGCATTGAACTTATTACATATTTGTACTATTCTTTCTGGTCTAAAAGTTCCTTCTGTATCTATAAAAATCACTCCAGATTCTAATCCACCCAAACTTTTAGGCATAGCAGTTGTTACACATAGCTGAAAACATATCTGAGTTTTTCCAGTTCGAAATTCTCCAGAAATTTCTGTTAAAGAACTTGTTTCAATCCCCCCTGCTAATAGAGTATCTAATGAATTACTCCCCGTTGATATTTTTTCTAATTTTGTTCTAACCTTTAAAAGATCTTTTGCATTTGTGAAACCGATTCCTATTTGACTTCTCGATGCAGAAATCAATCTCTTTGCAGTTTGTTCTCCAATTTCACAGTGTTCCACAAGTTCTACGGGAGAGGCGTGAGCAACTGCTGCTAATGTTAAGTATCCTGATGAGATTAATTTTTCTGCAACAGCAGGACCAATACCTGGAATTTGATTAACCGCAACATCACTTAAGTCCTCAGATTTTGTTTTCTTCGCTGGCTGAGTTTTCTGTTTAGGTAAAATCTCTTCAATCCAATCCTCTGAATCTTGTGTTACAGTCTTTGTTTTCTTTACTTGTGTTTTTGCCTTTGATGTAGTAGTTTTCTTAATTTCAGGTTGTTTTTCTTCTGTTTTCTTTGAACTTTCTTCCTTCTTTGACATAACTTCACATTCCAACTGCTGATTAAATATTTTAGATTTGTATATTTAAAAAGTGCTATTAAATTAACAATTTTATCCATAAAACCAAATTCATTTAGTAATATTCTCGTTTTGATAAGTGCCTGAGTACCCTTCTTCTAACTGTTTTTGTGTTTTAATAAAAACAATTTGAGCAATCCTAGCGTCTTTATAAACAGTGATCTTTGCATTAACTAGTAATAATCCAATCCCTCTGCCTTTATATCCTGGATCCCAGACAGCAGAACAAAGCGTCGCACCAATCCTCATTAGAGTTGACCTAGGAAGGACGATTCCTATAGCATCGAGGGGAACTTCTACAATCTCATTATATCGAACCAAATAACCTCCTGGTTCTAGAATCCACTTCGAATCTGTAGATTCTAGAGTTTCGTGTTCAGGAATAAATCTCTCTGTATTATCAAAATCAATGATTCCTCCATCTTTCAACGTTAAGATATCTTTTGCTGTTAAATCGAAACCTGCTATCTGTGTTTGTAGATGCGCATCTAGGTATTCTTTGATTATATGGTCTTTATAAGGGGGGAGCATTGTCATGTTTGTAAAATAGCGAAACCACTTTTAACTTTTTACTCTATCTGGAACATTCTTGCGACAAGTTTTTTACGACAATTTGGACATTGTGGTTTTACTTTTATCCACTCTACAATATGGGAATAGTGTGATGGTACATCACAGTATGGACATCTAACGAAACTCTCTCCAGCTTTTATAGGGGACATACATACGCTGCATCTCTCATCTAATTCAGCAGTTGCAGATTTTAGAGTCTGAACCTTAGGAATTTTTTCTTTAATTTCAATAGCTTTTACTTCCTCTTCCCCTTTAGCTTCATCTTCTATTTCAGCTGTTTCAGAAGCAATTTCTTCCAAATCTTCCAAAGTTTTTTCTTCTTCAAGTTCATAAGATTGATCAATAGCAGCTACTTCGACAACTCCTGCAGGAGCAATATCTTCTACTGTTTTTCCTATTGTTGCTAAAACTGCGTCAGCTTCTTCTTCTAAACCTTTTGCATAAAGTATATAGGCAGAAATCTCTGTTTCCCCACTGTCATAAAAATATCTTGACAAATTTCTTACCATTTCTTCTTCTCTTTCTGGAGCGTATCTAGCAATAATCTGAATAGAATCAGGAACAAATTCTCTACCTTTTGCAGCAACAGATTTTGCAGCACCAAAAACTCTTCCAGTTTTTAGATATTCTTCTTTAGCTCTATCATACATCCCAGCTCGAAAATATTCATCTGCACTGGCATATGAAGCTCGAGATTCAGAATTAGAACTTGTAATATATTCTGAATCTTGTATTGGCATTTCATATACTGTGGAACTAGGTCTAGAATCTTGTGTTTTTGTGATTGGTTGATAAGGTTTGTATCTCCTTTTAGGAGCTTCTTTCTTCTGCTTATTCTTAACTACGGCTCTAGCTATCACTATTAACGAAACCGCAAGGAAAACTAAGAAGATAAGCAGTCCATAATCCATAAGTCTTCATCCATGTATGTAATTCATTTTAATTTGATTGTTAATTTTATTAACTTTCGTATATCCAAACCTTTCAAGTTGAATAATTTCATCAATTTCTAATTTTCTTAGGCTTTTTTCTCCAAGACCTTGAATATACTTCAAGCTATCTTTGTTTATTCGCTTATTTAAATATAACATTTCTGGCTTGACGATTTCAACTTCAACAGGTTCAGAAACCCACTGTACTTTTGGGTAGTCAGATTGCAGCTCTATCCCTGTTATTTCAGCTTTAAACTCTTTTTCTGCTATTTTTTCTGTTATTCTGATATTATACAAATCCTTCAACCTAACATTTGAATTAACATTGAGAAATTCTTTGTCAGTCCCACTTAGATAAATTACATCATCGACATTTATTCTCCTTTTTCCTAGTTCTTGGTTATGCGGGTGATAATCAATATCAACTGATCTCTTAATTGGATTAATAATTGAGATTTTTATTGGATCTTCAACAAAGAAACAATGTCTAGACTTGGGTTCAATGATTTTTCTGTTTATTGAAAATATCAATGAAAAATCAATATTAGTGGAGGATTTTGTAGCTCCTACTCTTTTAATTATCTCCGGGAAAACTTCTGGCTGAATTCCTCTCTTTTTCATAGCCTGATAAGTGACGAGACGATAATCATCCCATCCTGTAACAATATTCTCTTTTACAAGCTCTCGTATTACTCTTCCTTGTGTAGGCGCACCAATAATATTGTATCTACGATACTCCATGAATTCTGGAACATTAAGATTCAACCTTTTTGCAATCGTTGTTTGTAATTCTTGTCTCATTTTACCAAATTCCATGCTTCGCAATATGTGAGTGACTTGAGTTAAATCCTCCATTATAGGTGATTCGAAGTCATACATTGGCCAAAGAATATATCTGTCACCTTGAATACAATGAGTATAGCTTGATAAACGAAGAAGAACAGGATCTCTCATAACTGAATTAGGTGATTTCATATCTCCTCTTAATCTCACAACAGCTTCTCCCGGCGAAAATTTACCTTCAAGGATTTCTTCAAATAAATCTAGATTTAGCTCAGTTGAATTATTCAAATTACACAAGCATTCTTTCTGTTCGTCACGTAATTGTGTGAAAAGTTTTCTTTCACAGCGACATACAAAGGCATCATTATTTCGGATTAATTCTCTCGCTTTTTCATAGAATACTTCCATTTTATCAGAAGCTAAAACTTCTTCGTCTACTCTTAGGTTCAACCAAGTTAAAACTTCTCTGAAACTATCATAAAACTCTAACCGAACCTTTTCAGGATTCGTATCATCAAAACGAAGTACAGTTTTGCCTTCAAATCTTTCTGCAATTAAATGATTAATGCAAAACGATAACATCTGACCAATGTGAGGATGTTTGGAAGGTTCTGGGGGATATCGGACTTTTACTTCTCCTTTTTTTGCGTTTACAATTTCTGGTAAATAATCTCTCTCTTTCGTTTCCTTTTCTATAATACTCTCGGGGTATCTCTCCGCTACAATTTTCTCGAGATCTTTTCTAGAAAGATTATTAACTTCATTTACTATGTTACCTAAAACCTTCTGAATTTCCTTTGCTTTACTCCTTAATTCTGGGTATCCTGACAGAATTTTCTTCATAACAATTTTAGCGTCAGCTGATCCATATTTATATGCATTAACCATGGTTTCTTTGTAGATTATGTCCTCAGAATCAGCCATATTAAATTCAACTTTAGTTTCCACTTTAAATACATGTCTGTATTTTATAAAACCTATCGTTAGAATATGAAGGAAAATATTAGAAACTCTAACTTCCTGTTATAATCTCGGGAGAGTAATTCAATATTTGTTCTCTTTGCAATATTCTTTCTTCTTCAAATTGCTCAATGTTTTGAGTAATACTCCTCCTTATGAGTATTTGATGCTTATCCATCTGAATTTTAGAGCAGAGCAATCCATTATTACATGAACCTTTACCGAAATAGACTCCCTTCTTTGTATCATAGAAGAGAGAACCCCCTTTACTTGGACAGTTACAAATTTCTAAGAATATAGGAGAATTGTTGTAACCGCTGTTATTTTGAATTCTAGCAATAGCTTTCTCAAGTTTGAAGGTGAGATAAGTATCTTTAGTACGCATATAACTCAGTAAAGTGTACCAATTTATCTATTAAGTAATATTGTAATATCCGGAAATTATACTCGACCAGTCACAGATAGATTCCAGATATCATCTAGTTATTATATTATTTGATTTTATTAGGAAAACATTAAAAACACCATCATAATTAAACACTTGAGGTTATTAGAGTGTGGATTGCGAAAATCTCTGGTGTAACTAACTTTGACGCAGCTATATCGGTAGATGTCTCATCCTATTTTGCAATTGGAGCTATCCTCGATAATATAAACGATGTAAGGTCCGTAAGCAAATTTGATGCAAGAAGAATCTTTGCTAATGTTGAACATTGTATTACTATTGCAGAAATCTTTCCACAAACAATAGACGATATATTTGATGCACAAGATACATGTCAACCTAATATGATTCAAATAAATGGTACATTTTTTGACAATGTAAATAATCTAATAGCAGTTCAATCTATCGCAACTATTCCAATAATAGGTTCAATCTTTCTTAATAAAGAAACTTTAGAGTCCAATATTATTAATCCAGATCCCATAAAAGCTGCTCAAACCTTATCTCAATATGTTGAAATAATCAATCTTAATTTACCTCTAGGTGAAAGTTGGAAAAATGAAGCAAAGAAAAAACAGATTACTGAGATTGTTAAAAAAATCCAACAATCTGTTCAAAAACCACTTGTCATAGGTGGAGGTTTGGATGTAAATAATGTTGTAAAAATAGCTTCAGAATTAAAACCTCATGCAATCGATGTTTCTTCAGGTGTAGAAAAAGTAACTGGAATTAAAAATCCTGAATTGATGCAAGAATTCCTACAAGTTGTTTATGAAATCAAAGATGATTTGAAAGGTGTTTAAGTTAGAAAAGAGACTTAAAATACAACCATATTACTCTTTTAGTTATTTTAGATTCACCAGAGTTTCTAATACCAAATACGTAATCTACATAAGTAATTTTTAGTTTGTCTGGATATATTTTCAGGAAATCAAATAACACCTTATATCCTTCCAACATGAAGCTGTTTTTGTTGTTTATTATGACTTCTTTCCATAATTCTGTTTTGGAACCATATAAACCAGTCATTATATCCTTAACTTTATTTCTCCTTCTTATTGCTAGAGCTATTCTACCAAGAATAATAGCTGTCCAAGACATCATTCTTCGATATAGCCCCCATTTTCCTGCTACATCAGCTCTATTTCCTACAACTAAATCAAAACTTTGTGAGAGTTTCGTATGAAACTCGGGTACTACTTCAGGGGGGTGTTGTAAATCACCATCCATAACCATGAAATAAGGAGTCTCACATTTATCGATTGCATCCACTACACTGGCTGTTAAACCATGAATATCTTCTTTTGATCTATCTAAGAAAAATGCATTTACAGTACCTTTATGCGATTCTACGATTTCTTTAGTATTATCTTTAGATCCATCATCAGAAATAATTACATTAACTTTTGGTGATATTTCTTCGAGTAATCTTAATAATTCTCCTATCGATTTTTCTTCGTTTAGAGTAGGAATGATAATTGTAAAATCAGAAAATGCTTTACTAGGGGAATTCATCTTTGAGACTATATCGCTTTAGTACTTAAAAATATTGAGCTTCGAATGTCTATATTGTTATTTTAAACTCAGAATCTTTTACATCTTTGACAACTAATATATATTAGCCAAAATTATCCTATACTAATGACTACATCCCCAAATGTCACCTATATTATAAAAATAATCAATGCAGGAGATTTTAGGGTAGGTAAAACAAGTTTAGCAATTCGATATACTCAAAATAGATTCTCTACTTCTTATCTCCCGACTTTAGGTGTTGATTTTTATAGTAAACTCATCCAATTTGATGAAGATACAACTCTTCGATTGGTTCTTTTTGATACAGTAGGTCAAGAAAAACTAGTTACTCTTCGAAAAAGATATTATACAGGGGCTCATGGTGCAGTCGTTGTCTATGATATTACAAGACGTGAATCCTTCGATCACATACAAAACTGGATAAAGGAAGTTGAGGAGAAATGTCCTAATATCCCAATAATCATTGTTGGAAACAAAACCGACCTAGAGGATGAGAGAACTATAACTTACAAAGAAGCTAAAGAACATTGGGGAGGAAAAAATTATACTGTACTTGAATCATCTGCAAAACTTGGTGAGGGTGTAACTGATATTTACACTATTATTGCAAAACAAGTAATGGATCAGCAAGAAACTTAATTTTGTCTCCATAATTCTATTGCTATGATTTTACCATCTTCTAGATAAAGTCTTGGAGTATAATCATCAGCCACAAATGAACCATTAGGTAATTTTACTTTAGATTCGGTATCTGGATTTTCAAGATTTTCTGGAGCAATATAGAGCGTATCATTAACAAGAATATAATCTCTTATACTATTATCTAAAGGTGGTAAAGCTTTTAATTGTGTGATAATGTGTTCAATATCAACAAGTGAAGTTTCAACTTTCTTAGAAGTATACTTTCTCTCGGGAGTGATTTTAGTGTCTTTTGGTTCTTCTTTTTTAGGGATTGTTTTTGTCTCTGCTTTTGGTTCAGGATCAGGTTCGAGATCTGGTATTACTGGCTCAGGTTGAGTTTGGGATTTTGCTATAGGTTTTACTGGTTTTGGTTTTGGTTTTGAAGCTGTATCTGATTGGATATTACAAGCTTCATCTACAGCTTGAAGAAATTCATCACTAGTAGAAGATTCTTCTAGGTTCACAATTTTGTAACCTAATTCCATTCTTAATCGGGCTGTTTCTCTCGCACATGCAAATTTAGAATGAGGAGAAGATTGACCTCCAATCCAAGTATAGATCCTCTTTTGTAGGTGGGAAATTACTACTAAAACATTTGTTGAAGCTAGTGCAACTTCCTTATTTGAACACTCTGTCATTTCACCAGTTGATTGAATAATATAAAGAGTCATATAATTCGAATAAAAAAAAGGAGTTTACATTTTTATAGTTACTGATAGTTTCCAAGGATTTTAATTTCAGTTTTGAATTTTAACATTTTAAAGCCAGAAAGTGCTGTAAAAAGGTAGTTTTTTGATGAAGATTTGAGGTTGCATAAACAACAAATTTCAAAAGAGAAAGAAGTTATTTACCTTACGAGGAAATGTTAAATAGTCCTTATACAATATAATGTTGTAGAACATAAAATCCACAAGCTTCGAGGATATTATAATGAGCTCAAAAATGATTGAATCAATCGCTTATTCATATATAGGGAGGATAATAGAACCTTATCTAGCAGAGTTTGAAGGTTTAAAATTAACACTCAGAAAGGCTGGAATTGACAAAAGTGTAAGAATGTATCTGAGTGTCAGACTCTTTTGGGCCGTGATAATCGCAATAGTCTCTCTAGTGGTTCTGATAGCAGTTAAGATTGTTGTACCTGAATTTTCGGTGATTCTAGTTATAGTTTTACCCATTTTGGTTTTGGTAAGTATGTTTGTTTTTACTTGGGTTTATCCAAGTTATCTAGTAGGTGAAAGAAAAAGAAAACTAGAAGCAGCTTTACCAACAGCATCAAGTTATATGACAGCAATGGCTTCAGCAGGTGTTACTCCTGATAGAATCTTTTTGTCATTGACAAAAGAGAAAATAGGTGAAGCTATCGTTAAAGATGCAAAGAAAATATCAAGAGATATCCAAGTTTTCGGGTATGACATTGTTCATGCTTTAAGTGAAGCCTCTTTGAGATCGCCTTCAGCGAAGTATTCAAGTTTCTTAGAAGGAATAGTTGGCACTTTCACTTCTGGAGGAGAACTTCAAAGATATTTAGAAGTTTCATCAGAAACCTTGATGAAAGATCAAGTTCAGACTGAAAGAAACTTTATTGAGTCTTTAGGAATAATGGCTGAATTGTTTATGGTCTTAGGCGTAGTAGCTCCTATCTTCTTCATAGTAATTCTAGCTATGATGTCGATGCTTGGAGGTACTTCTGGAAATCCTAACCTACTCATGGCAGTTTTGGTGTATATTATTATCCCTGTTTCGGAACTTGCAATAATTGTGCTGATAGACGCTCAGCAACCGGAGATGTAAGAAAAATGGCAATACAAGACGAAGTAGAAGTTGAAGTTAAACGTTTTCAAATTACACAAGACATGATTTATTGGATTATAGCAGGAGTAGCTGGTGTAATTCTAGTAGCATTAGGAATTATTGATTTTCTATCAACGCAAAGAGATGCTGAAGGAAATATCGTTAAAGATTTTATATCAATTTTAGATATTAACGATTTCATTATTTTAGCAATTATAGTTGTCATTGGTATTCCAACATTTCTTATCATTTACAGAGAAGAGCGAAGACAAGCAAGAATAGATGAGAATTTACCTTACTTGTTGCGTGAAATTAGCAATGCTCAAAGAACTGGTATGAGTTTACCTAGAGCAATACAAGAATCAGCAAAAAGACACTATGGTCCTCTTACTCCTGAATTAAGAAAAATGTCAAGTAAAATCTCTTGGGGTATTCCATTTAGTCAGGCTATGGAAGATTTCCAGCATGCTATAGATACTCCTCTTGCTCAACGAGCAACAGTCTTAATCCTCGAAGCTGAAAGATCAGGAGGAAATCTTGAAGAAATTTTCGAAGCAACAGAGAAACATGTTCAAACTTTATTGAATCTAAAAAAAGAAAGAGAAGGTTCAATGAAACCATATGTCTGGATAGTCTATGCTTCGTATATTATTTTTATCTTAGTTGTAGTAATCCTATTCCAAACATTCTTTATTCCGTTTGGGCAAGCAAACATATCTACTGAACAAACTGCAGGAATGTTTCTAATAAATATTGATTTGAATGTTTTAGAAGTACTCTTCTTGCATATGTTAGCAATACAAGCTTTCTTCTCAGGTTTAGTTGCTGGAAAGATGTCAAAGATGACTATCAAAGCAGGTTTGATGCATTCAGTAATTTTGATGTTTATCGGATGGTTCGCTTTCAAGATATTAATACAACCAGATAACCCAATATTTTCTCTGAGCATATAGAACGATAGTGGTGAGTAAATGGGAAAACTCGAAGATGATGTTAAAAGCGTAAAGGAACAAATAGAAGAATTACAAAAGATTGTAAACCAAATTAGCTTCAACGTAGTACGTATAATGGGTACATTAGAAAAAGGAGTGAAATCCACAGGAACTGGTGATTCAGAAGGATCTCTCAGTGGAGTTTCTGTAGACCTAGGACCTATTGAGGATAAAATAGAGAAACTTGAAACAACAATGAGTACCAAAGATGATATGACACTACTCAAAAATCAAGTTGAACAATTAGTCTCTGATAGAATAAAGAAAGCTGAGGAGTTACAAGAACGAGCTAATAATTTACTTGAAAAAGGTATGGAAATGATTGAATTAGAAGCAACTCTTGCAGAGATTAAATCCCTTCTTGAAGAGCGTATATTAGGTGATGATGCTTAATTAAAGGTGAAGTTTACATTGAAAAATAATCAGAAGAAGAAACTAAGTGCGTTCTTAAAAAGCAAAAAAGCTCAAATTAGAGGAGTTGACTTTGCTCTTGCTTTATTGATTTTTATAATTGCTTTTAGTCAAGTTATTATTGTTCTTTCAAATCTTCTTATTCCATCACTGGTTCAGATGGAAAATTACTCTCAACAAAAAGAAGTAGACAAACTTTTTACCAACATTTTTTATTCACAAGGTAATCCTACAAACTGGGGTACAACCAGCACAGCAGGGTTATCAGATTTTCAATTAGGTTTGATGGGTAGTACTTCTGAACTCGATTTTACAAAAATTAATCGCTTAACTTCAGATATATCTAATTATTGGAAACTCAATTATCTTAATATCAAGGTTTCTTATGGTATTGTAAGAGATTTTGCTGTGAGTATATATTCTCCAATAACAATTGAAATCCAAGATTTTACTGCTGCTTTTGGTACTATCACATTATTTGGGGTTGTAAAAGAAATTATGACTCCTATTGAAGGAGCTGATGTTTGGGCTGTTTCCATTGATGAAAATAATAATGTTGCAACTAATTATACAACTACTCAAAATTTATCTGGGGACATTAAATTTCAAGCTGTTCTCAATGCTGATGAAACAGACCATTATACCATAGTAGCTTTTGCACAGGTTGGTGAAATATATCAAAGCTATACAGTGATTCGTTTAGTGAAAGAAAGCTTTGGTCTAGAATATGAGATGGCTGATTTTGATTTTAGGCCATTTGTATATAAGTCTACTAATCAACTGACTTCTGCAATAAATATTAACTATGAAAGAGAATCTTTAAGTGATGAAGCAACTGCTGTAGTCGTCTTCCCATTTTCTGGTTTAGGTGTATCTTCCTATAGCCAATCTTTAGTACAAACAACTTTGGCTTCAACAGACATCTATCAAGGGACCAATATCCCTATTCCTGCAAATGGTCTAGCAGTAGTAGTTGTTAATGATAGATCAGATACTACATACACAGCTGGATATATGGGTATCCCTATGTTTCAAGATGATGAGAATGGTCAAATATTCGCACATTCATCTTTTGCTGAACAAACATCCTATGTTTCTCAAACTAGAACTCTATTGATGAGAAATATTCTTCTAAAATGTCAAATATGGTATTGGTGATAACATGAGAAAACTGAGTAAATCAAAAAAGGGACAACTGTTTATCATTGAAGCATTTATAGCTGTTTCAGTAATGATCATTATGGTAACAGCCTTATATGAAGTCCAGTTAGCCACTCAACCTTCTGCTGATTCACAGTTCCAAATAGAAGTCTATTCTACTCTCGAAGCTCTTGATGTCAACGGATTTTTAGATGATTACATCTACTCTATAATTAATAGTATTCCAGCAGATGTTATCTATTATCGAAGCATTATAACACAAGCTATCTACGGAGCATTACCTGATCATGGCGAGTTTAAGCTCTATTATGAAGATCTCCAAACGAGTCTTGTCGTAAGTGGAAGTTATATAAATAATCCCCTAACACCAGGAGATTCAGTTGTGAGTATTGATTACTTGATTACCGAGGTTTATGGTGAATATGCACCTTATACAATTCATTTACAGGTGTGGCTGAAAGGATGATGAATATGAAAAGTAACTTAATTAAGAATAGAAAAGGGCAAGTTTTCTTACTCCTAGCTATTACTATCCTCATCTATCTGATTATCTTATCCTCAACTGTATACCAAATAACCCAAAGTCCATATATTGAACCTACTCCAAATAGTGAGCAATTATTAAATTATGTGGATAATAGTTTAGCTGCAATTGACGAACTATCAGATATAGCTATGTCTCAATACTCTTTAGGAGCTACAAGAAATGATGTACTTGATATAATCGATTCTGGCATTAACGTAATTGATAACTATTTAGATAATCATAATTTACCTTCAAATATATCATTTGATTCATTAAATCTTATAATTGTAAATAGTAGTACTTCTGTTAATCCAGTTAGAGTACATTTTGAAACCGAATTTACTATTCATATCGATAGTTTAGATTTAGTTTTTGACGCAGTAATATATGTGAATTCCTCTTATTATCTTGAATATGATAGTATTGTGGGAAATCAGAATTATATTACTATTTACAAAGAAAAAAATGGGATTATCAGTTTGATAGATAATGCAGAAGTTACAATAATACCAAGTATCTCAGTTTCAAATATGGGTGATGGTAGTTACCTAGCTGATCTTGATTCTGGTTATGAGGTTACTGCAGTGTTACCTCACAACATTATTCTATCTTTAGTAATACCTTAAATTAAAAATTTAGATGTCGTTTAATCGACATCAATAGCATAATCTTCTGATGAATCAGAATGTTTGCGTTCAATTACAACTTCTAAAACACCGTTTTTGTACTTAGCTTTAGCTGTTTTGATATCTACAGCAACTGGTAAACTTACAGATTTTTCATATTTCCTTGACTGGGAATGGGCTTTGATTGTTAGAGTTCTCTCTGTACCTGTTAATTTAATGTCTCCTTTGTTTATTCCAGGTACTTCAGCTATTACTCTTACTTGTTTGTCTTCCTTAAAAACATCAATTAAAGGCTCTCGGACATCAGAAGTTTCGAGATCTCCGTATCCTTTTGGTTTTAAGTTTCCGAATTGTCTGAAAACTGGCTTTCCATTTGGATCCATACCTATATTAAATCCATAGACAAAATTATTGTTGAACATATCTTCAAGTGAGTTAGAACCCTTACCACCTTCTTCAATATTTTTCATCAAATTCTTTATCATTTCATCTATCATCTTTCCAAATGATGAACCTTTGAAATACGGTGCAAAATTTTCCATGAATTTACTCATATCAAATTCTCCCAATCCCTCAAAAAAATCAAACGGATTATCATCATCTTCTGACCAATCTTTCTTTTTTTTCTTTTTTTTATCATCATCGGGATCCATAATTTTTCATCTCGGTCTTTCAAATAAAAGACACACATCTATGTATATAAATACGATTATTTAATGAAAAATTATATAAAAAGAGTGTTAGAAAAGATCCTTAACCTTTAAGACCTTTTCTTGCTTTTTCAAGTGATCTATCTGGATCAGAGTTATATTCCTGAATCACAGAAGCTACATCTTCAAAGTAACGTATCCTTTTCTTAACCATCCATCTAAGTATGGTTTTTCTTCTTTCTAATTCGTCATATATCTCCTGATCTTGTAACCCTGTATTTTCCATTATTTTTTCTAACACATAACTTCTACCAAAGTAAATGAATGTGTCATCACGTGGATTCCATTGGAATAGCTTGTTTGTTAAAATCTCTTCAGTCACTGGATCTAGTCCAATTAACTCAGTTATAGATTGACTTCTACGAGCGAATTTAGATTGTAACCTTACCTTACGAATAACATGAATTAAATCCAGTGATTTCATCATGGAACGAGGGATATTCATAGGTTTACTCTCAAGTCTGTGAATGACTCCTTCAACTGAATCACCATGAATGGTTCCTAAACCTCTATGACCAGTACTCATAGCTTGGAACATAGCGTAAGCTTCTTCACCTCTTATTTCTCCTACTATAATGTAATCAGGTCTTTGTCTCATAGCGGCTCTAAGCAATTCATACATTGAGATTTGTCCTCTTCGATAACCAGTTTCAGTTGATTCACCAAAACCAGAACGAACCACACTTGGTATCCAGTTTTCATGCGCTAGATTAAGTTCTGCAGTGTCTTCAATTGTAACAACTTTCATATCAGGTTTAATCATCATAGCGATTGTATTGAGTAGAGTGGTTTTTCCAGCTGCTGTACCACCAGCTATCAATGTACTTACATTGTGTTCCATTGTAAACCAGTAATAGGCTGCAATATCAAGATCAATAGTGTTGTAAAGAATAAGATCTGTAATTGTAAATGGATCAGCTTTAAACTTTCTTACTGTAAAAGTTGAACCTCTTTGTGTGACTTCTTTTCCATAAGTTAACTGTATTCTGCTTCCATCAGGTAAAGATGCATCAAGAAGAGGATTTGCTATACTTATATGACGATTAGCTCTCTGAGCTAATTTGATTATAAAACTATCCAATTCCTCAGTAGTATCAAGGGATACGTTAGTTGAAATAGATTCATATTTCCTATGCCATACATAAATAGGAATACCAGTTCCATCACAAGAAATATCTTCTATGTTAGGATCTAGCATAAAAGGTTGGATTTTACCGTAACCTATCAAATCTCTTGTTAGATAATACATTATTTTCTCAAATTGAGATTCATTCAGCGAGATTCTATAACGTTTGATGATATCTACAATCTTTTTCTTGAGAAATTCTTCAGCTTTTTCAGTTGATTTAAGAACTGTGAAATCGACATCCAATTCATCAACCATTATAGAAAAGATTTTGTTATAGATAGCAGTTTCCTTACTATCTAATGGTATCTCTACTACCATGTACATTGTTCGTTTTGTTGTTGGATCAGTTTGTATAAGAACATACGAAAATGGAGGACTTACTGGATAAGTCTCTTCAAGAATAGGTACTGCAGCTGTATCAACAAAAGGTTCGCTTGTATCTTCTTGCATGAATTATTAATATAAGTAACACTTTTTAAAGATTGTTTTCTTATTAGCTCAATTATATATTTATTCTATCTGGTCTTATCCATTTTCCTACTAAGAATTTTTCACTTTTTTCATATTCTCTTAGAACAATTTATTTTTACTCGATTTTTTATATAAATATTAATAGATATTAACCTCTTCAATTATTTTAACTCTATTCTAATTTTTTTGAAAAAAGGACAGAATAAAGATGATTTCTTGAACTAACTTGTTAAGGTTTTTTCATTTCATCTTTGTTTTTTTCCTCCAAATCACAATAACACAAGAAAGAAGTGAGATTATAAGTAAAGATTCTGTAAAAGGCGAGTTTATTGTTTCTGTTGTTTGATCATTGATATCTAAATTATTATCATCTTCAATAGGTACTTGGTAATTAAAAGAACCATAAGTAATATTCATATTACCATCATTGATTGAAATGATAGTTGATAAGGATTCTCCTTCAGTAATGTTTCCACTTGAATTTATGAATAAAATAGGTCTCCAAAGAGTATAATTTCCATCTGGTAAATAAGTTAAACCTGATTGATTAATGTAGAATTTCATCAAGTTGTATTCAGTAGTTATTCCAGGTTTATAGGAATACTGTCTAATTATGGCAGCACCATAGGATAATAGGTCAAGTTGTAATGATTGATTAACAAATGATGCGTTAATAAACGCATAAGAATTAAGATCTGTAAGTTCAATTACTGTTTGACTTTTATTATCTCTATTTAATATCTCTACTTCTACTTCAATTCCGAATAGAGTGCTGTTAGGTTGGTATGGACCTGAAATATTAGGTGTGATCTCATTAATTTTAGATACCCTACTATCTATAACAGGCTGGTATCCATTAACTGAAGAAATGGGAAGGAGAAGTATCTGAAATATTAATGTTATTGTTAAGAATTTATTTGATGATTTTATCAAGAATTTCCACCTCCTTGTAATCTTAACGT